>ERZ857984.382-NODE-382-length-56260-cov-4.939810_pt1 | contig 56260 bp, 51 predicted proteins | sample MGYA00519914_ERZ857984 | MGnify/ENA primary metagenome ERZ857984 (study PRJEB31778, sample SAMEA3449417) | human gut metagenome | biome: human gut; feature: human-associated habitat; material: faeces | place: United Kingdom | collected 2010/2012 ...
TCAGACGAATGTAGTCGGCCTCGTTGAAGAAGCGCTCGCGCTGCACGCGGGTCATATACAGGATGTCCAGCTCGGGCAGCGCCTGTTCGAGCGAGTCTGTCTCGGCAAAGGTGAGCCGGTTCCGGCGAATGACGCCGTTTTTCATATATTCCGGCACGACCAGCTCGGGCGGGGAAATGAACACGAAGCGGATGTCCTCATAGCGCGCGAGCGCCGTGATGAGCGAATGCACCGTGCGGCCGAATTTCAGGTCGCCGCAGAAGCCGATGGTGAACCCGCCCAGCCGTCCTTTCTCGCGGCGGATGGTCAGCAGGTCCGCCAGCGTCTGCGTGGGGTGGCAGTGACCGCCGTCGCCGGCGTTGATGACGGGGACGGGCGACTTGGCCGCCGCAGCCATCGGCGCGCCCTCCTTCGGGTGGCGCATAGCGATGATGTCGGCGTAGCAGCCCACCGTCCGCACCGTGTCGGACACGCTCTCGCCCTTGGACGCGCTCGAGCTGTCCGCCGAGGAGAAGCCGAGGACGCTGCCGCCCAGCTCGAGCATCGCCGCCTCGAAGCTCAGCCGCGTGCGGGTACTTGGCTCGAAAAAGAGGGTGGCGAGCTTTTTACCCGCGCAGACGTTTGAAAAGGCTTGACGGTCGGCGATGATCCGATCCGCCGTATCGGCGAGGCGTGAAATTTCGTCGTTGCTCAAATCGGTGATGTCAATCAAATGGCGCATAAGGGCAGTGTCCTCCTTTTTGTCGGCAGACGGTTCAGCGGCGGATCCAGCTCTCGTCGGCGGGGTTGTCGCGGAAGGCTTTCAGCCGCGCGACGTCCGCCCGGGAGATGTAGCCGGTTGCGGCCGCTTCCTCGCAGATGACATCGAAGTTGGTCAGAGAAACGTTCTTCACGTTCGCCGCAGACAGCTTTTCCAGTCCCTTTTTCATCCCGTAGGTGAAGATCGAGACGACGCCGAGCACGTCCGCGCCAGCCTCGCGCAGCGCCTCGACCGTCTCGATGACGCTGCCGCCCGTCGAGATCAGGTCCTCGACGACGACGACCTTCTGTCCCGGCAGCAGCCTGCCCTCGATGCGGTTGGCGCGCCCGTGGTCCTTGGCGGACGAGCGGACGTAGCCCATCGGCAGCCCGAGCAGGTGCCCGCAGATGGCCGCGTGGGGGATGCCCGCCGTTGACGTGCCCATCAGCACCTCGCAGTCGGGATAGTATGTACGGATGAGCCCGCACAGCCCTTCTTCGATGACCGTGCGCACTGCCGGCGCGGTGAGTGTGAGGCGGTTGTCGCAGTAGATGGGGCTTTTGATGCCGCTGGCCCAGGTGAAAGGCTCGTCCGGCCGGAGGTAAACGGCTGCGATCTCCAGAAGCCCGCGCGCCGCGGCGCGCGCCGTATTCTGCATATCCATTGGTGATTCTCCTTCATTTACAGATTTATGCCGCCGGTAAATGCCTCCAGGCAGCGCAGATAGGCGCTCTGCGGGTCGGCGGCTGCGGTAACGGCGCGGCCGACCACGATATAATCGGTGCCGGTGGCGCGCGCCTTCTCGGGAGTCATAATCCGCATCTGATCGTCGGCTGAGCCGTCGGCGAAGCGGATGCCGGGCGTGACGGTGAGAAAGTCCTGCCCGTTGGCGCGTTTGACCGCCGCCGCCTCGTGCGGCGAGCAGACCACGCCGTCCAGCCCGCTCTGCGCGGCGTTGGAGGCGTAGTGCGCGACGGTCTCCTCCATCAGCGTGCCGATGAGCAGCTCATCTTTGAGCATTTCCGCGCTTGTGGAGGTCAGCTGCGTGACCGCGATGAGCAGCGGCCGTTCGCGTCCGGCTTCTGCGGCGCCCTCGGCCAGTCCCTCAACGGCGGCCTGCATCATTTTCTTTCCGCCGGCGGCGTGCAGGTTGGTCATATCCACGCCGAGGCGCGCGAGGTTCTTCATCGCTTTCTGTACGGTGTTGGGGATGTCGTGCAGTTTTAAGTCGAGGAATACGCGGTGCCCGCGCTCGAGGATGCGGCGAACCATATCCGGCCCCGCCGCGTAGTACAGCTCCATCCCGATCTTGACGTAGGGCTTCCTGCCGCCGAAGCGGTCGAGAAAGGCCAGCGTCTCCTCCGCCGAGGAGAAGTCGCAGGCGATGATGACGTCCTTTTGGTTCAAGTTGGTTTGTCCCCTTTCTTACACTTCATTCGCAAAAGCGGATGACGCTCCGGGCAAAGCACGGAGAAATATGCCCTGCGATATCTTTTTCTGCGGCAATTGCCGCGAGTGATAAACCGGTTTCGATCAGGAAATCGTCTTATCGGTGCGCTGCGCCGATGATGCTGCGCAGCGAGGTGATCCCGTAACGCGCCGCCGCTTCGGGCAGGGCGCGGATGATGTCGCGGCAAGCCGTCGGACGGACGAGGTTGGCCGCGCCGACCTGCACCGCCGAAGCCCCCGCGAGCATCATTTCCAGCACATCCTCCGCGCTCGAAACGCCGCCCATCCCGATGATCGGGATGCTTACGGCCTCGTAGACCTGGTAGACCATCCGCAGCGCGATCGGGAACACCGCCGGCCCGCTCAGCCCGCCGGTGGTGTTTTGCAGCAGCGGCTTTTTCGTGCGCAGGTCGATGCGCATCCCCAGCAGGGTGTTGATGAGGCTGACCCCGTCCGCGCCCGCCTGTTCGACGGCCTTTGCGATGGACGCGATGTCGGTCACGTTCGGCGTCAGCTTGACGAACAGGGGCTTGTCCACCGCCGCACGGACGGCCCTGGTCACCTCGTAGGCGCTCTCCGCCGTGGTGCCGAAGCCCATCCCGCCGCCGTGTACGTTCGGACAGCTGATGTTCAGCTCGATCATCCCGACGTTGTCGGCTTTGGCGGCGCGGCGGGCGCATTCCACGTATTCCCCGACCGAAAAGCCGCCGATGTTGGCGATTACTTTTTTATGGAAGAAGGCCTTCAGCTCGGGCAGCTCGCAGGCCAGCACGTGGTCGATGCCGGGGTTCTGCAGGCCGACGGCGTTGAGCATCCCCGACGGCGTTTCCGCGATGCGCGGCGTTTCGTTGCCGAAGCGGGGGTGCAGCGTCGTTCCCTTGATCGAGAACGAGCCGAGGATGTTGATGTCATAGTAGGAAGCGAATTCCCGTCCGTAGCCGAAGGTTCCCGAGGCGGGGATGACCGGATTGTCCAGCGGCATACCCGGCAGCGTGACCGAGAGGTCTACCATAAGATCTCCTCCTTTTTCAGTACGGGTCCTTCCACGCAGATGCGCTTATGGCCGGTCACCGTCCGGCAGGAGCAGCCCATGCACGCGCCGAAGCCGCAGCCCATCCGCCGCTCGAAGGAGTACTGTCCGCCGCAGTCGGACATCGCATAGACGGCCTTCAGCATCGGCTCGGGTCCGCAGGCGAAGGTGTAGTCGTAGGAAAGGGGGGCGGCCGCGTCGGTGACAAATCCCCTGACGCCCGCGCTGCCGTCGGCCGTGGCAACGATTGCTTCCACGCCCAATGCTTCGAATTCCTCTTTGTAAAATACCTCGGACGCGGTGTTGAAGCCGAGCACGACCGTCGGCCGGACGCCGCGCGCAAGCAGCGCCTTGGCCAGCAGGTACATGGGCGGCACGCCCGCGCCGCCGCCGAGCAGCAGCGGCCGTTCGCCGGTCTCGTTCAGGTCGTAGCCGTTGCCCAGCGCGGTGAGCGCGCTGACCGTTTGCCCTCGGCGATATTCCGAAAGCGCGCGGGTGCCCGCGCCGACGACCTTGTAAATCAGGGTGACGCGCCCGTTTTCGGCGTCGCAGACCGAAATGGGGCGGCGCAGGTAAAACCCGTCGACCGACAGGTTGAAGAACTGCCCGGGCGCGCGGACGTCGTCCACGGCGGCGCCGTCGAGCAGCAGGCGGAACACGCCCGGCGCGATGGGTTCGTTTGCAGCGACGGTCAGGATTCTTTCCATACGATCTCTCCGTTCACGATGGTGGCGCAGACGGCGCCGGTCAGGGTCAGCCCGTCGAAGGGCGAACGCTTGCTTTTGGTGAAGGTCTGTTCGGCGTCGAACACGCGCCTGGCCGTCACGTCCGCTACCGTCAGGTCGGCGACGGCGTTCGGCGTGATGCCGAACCTTCCGGGCAGCCCGAAGCGGCGCGAAGGATTTACGCTCATCAGCTCGGCCAGCCGTTCGAGCGGGACGACGCCCGGCTCGACGAGCGCGGTGACGCAGGCGGCGAACGCGCTTTCCAGCCCCGGGACGCCCATCAGCGAATGCCGCAGGCCGCCCGCTTTTTCCTCTGCGGCGTGCGGCGCGTGGTCGGTAGCAATCATATCGATCGTGCCGTCGGCGATCCCCTCCAAAAGCGCCGCGCGGTCTCGTGCGCTGCGGATGGGCGGGTTCATCTTGAAGCGGCCGTCGTCCTCGAGCATCGCATCGCAGAAATACAGGTAGTGCGGCGCGGTCTCGCAGGTGACATCCACGCCCTCCCGCTTCGCTTTGCGGATGAGCGCCACGCTCTCCGCCGTGGAAATGTGGCAGATATGGTAGGCCGCGCCGGTTTTCTTCGCCAGCGCAAGGTCGCGCTCGATCTGCGCATACTCGCTCGCCGAGCAGATGCCCGGCAGTCCGTGCGCGCGCGCGAATTCCCCGTCGTGTATGCAGCCGCCGCGGACGAGCGTGTTGTCCTCGCAGTGGGCGGCGAGGACGCGGCCGGCGGCCTTCGCTTCGCGCATCGCCTGTTCCATGACCTTCTCGTCCTGTATGCCGCTGCCGTCGTCGCTGAACGCGACGGCGAAGGGCGCATTTTCGGCCAGCGGCGCGACGGCTTCGCCCTTCCGCCCGACGGTGATGCTGCCGTAGGAAAACACCCGAACCGGCACGTCCGCCGCGTGCAGCGCCATTGCGCGCAGACGGGGAGCGCTGTCAGGCGGGGGGGTCAGGTTCGGCATCGCGCAGACGGCGGTGAACCCGCCGTGAGCGGCGGCCGTCGCGCCGGTCCGCACCGTCTCTTTATAAGAAAAACCCGGCTCCCGCAGATGCACATGAACATCTGCAAGACCGGGAAAAATAAATTTGCCGCCGCAGTCCAGAACGGGGAGGGACGGAGAAGTTTCGATATGCTCGGAAAGAAAAACAATGATGCCTTTGTCGATCAGAAGATCGCGCTGAACGAATATACCGGCAGTGTACACCCTTCCGCCCTTCAGCAGCATCGACATGCCTTTACCTCGCTTTCATCACTTTATCCTTTTTATTATACAAGTCTTCATCCGGCTTGTCAAGTATTTTTTTATGTTTTTTCTTTTTTTGCGCAGGTACTTGACAACGGCGCATCAAGCGTGTATACTGTGAATACTGAATATATACAGAAAGGGGAGAGCCGGTGGACGTCATCATCAGCAACGCGAGCACGCAGCCAATCTACGAGCAGATCTATACGCAGATTAAGGCACAGATCCTGTCGGGCGCGCTGAAGGAGGGTGAGCTGCTGCCGTCAATCCGCTCGTTGGCCAAGGATCTGCGCATCAGCGTCATCACGACCAAGCGCGCCTACGATGAACTGGAAAAGGACGGTTATATTTACACCGTGGCAGCTAAGGGCTGCTACGTCGCCGAGCGGAACGAACAGCTCGTGCGGGAGGAATACCTCAAACAAGTCGAAACGCATATGCAGGCCGCCGTCGAAGCGGCGGCCGTCTGCGGCATCACGGGCGAGGCGCTGCGCGAGCTGCTGCTGACGCTGCTGGATACGATAGAAGGAGGCGTATGAATTGAATGCAATTGAAATAAAAGGCCTGCGCAAGGGATACGGCAATTTTACGCTCGGTGAGCTGGACTTCACGCTGCCTGCCGGCTGCATCACCGGCCTTGTGGGCGAGAACGGCGCGGGGAAAAGCACGCTGCTGCGGCTGATTGTGGGGATGATAAAGGCCGATGCGGGCAGCCTGCGCGTATTGGGCGCGCCGGTCGGCGGCAAAAAGTTCCGCGCGCTGCGGGAGGAGCTGGGTTATGTGCCCGACGAAAGCTATTTCCCCGAAATGCTTACGCCCCGCGATGTCGCCGCCGTCCTATCCCGCGCCTACACCCGCTGGGACGGAGCGGCGTATGCGGCGCTGCTCGACCGCTTTGCGCTCCCTGCACGCAAGCCGGTGCGCAGCCTGTCGCGCGGGATGCGGATGAAGCTGTCGCTGGCTGCCGCGCTCGCGCACCGTCCGCGCCTGCTCGTCCTCGACGAGCCGACCGGCGGGCTGGATCCGGTCGCGCGCGACGGGATTCTGGACATCCTCAACGACTTCACCCGCGACGAGACGCATGCGGTGCTGCTGTCCTCACACATCCTGTCCGATTTGGAGAAAATCTGCGATTACGTCGCCCTGCTCCGTCGGGGGAAGCTGTTGTTCTGCGAGGAAAAGGACCGGCTGACCGAAAGCTGTGCCGTCGTCCGCCTGCCCGAGCGCGAGCTGGATATCCTGCCCGAGCACGCCGTCCTCGGCCTGCGCCGGAACGGCTATGCTGCCGAAGCGCTCGTCCGCCGCGACGCGCTGCCGCCGTCGGTCACTGCCGAGCGCACGACGCTCGAAGAAATCGTTCTGCTGCTTTCCAAGCATGAAACGGAGCGGGAGTAGCGATTCCCAATCCCCAAAGGAAGATGCTTTCTCTGTGCGAAAGAGGTCTTCATAAAAAGGAAGGATTCCTTGGCGGCGGCTCGTACAATGACTTCCGCTGCCGGATGGCACTGCCGGAAAGCCGGATGCGTTTGGCGCATCAAATGATTTGTGATTGGAATTCCGAAAGAAGGATGGTTTTAACGATATGAAAAGCTTGCTTTTGAAAGATGTTTTGGTGCTGCTGCGGCAGTCGCGCCTGTTCACGCTTCTGACCGTTCTGCTGGCGCTCTGCTCGGGCTTCAAGCCGGAGGTGCTGCGCAGCATCGCAATACTGTATGCTGTATTGCTGCCGCTGTCTGTGCTGGCGTATGACGAACGCAGCGGATGGGACCGCACCGCCGTCGTGATGCCTTACTCGACCGCATCGCTCGTGGGAAGCAAGTATCTGATTGGCATACTCGGCGTACTCGGTGTTTCGCTGCTTTCCCTGCTGTCCGAATGGCTGTTTTGCGGGTTTGTCCTCAAGGCGGAAAGCTTTTCCGCCACGCTGCTGTACGCCTGTTTTGTGCTGCTGATGCTGGCGGTCGCGCTGCCGCCGATGTTCCGCTTCGGTGCAGAAAAAGGGAGGCTGTTCTATATCGTCCTTATCGGCGCGTTCGTCGCGTTGGCAATCGGCTTCGGTGACCGGCTTTTTGCGCTGCCGGCAGAGCATATGACGGTTTGGGCCGTGGTCGCGGCTGTTGCCGCGCTGCCGGTGTCTTTCGCCTTCTCGGTTATGGGGTATCATGCTGTTCTCCGATAAAACGGCTTAAAACCGTTTTATCAGCTGCGTGCCGTATGAAAGACAGATACGGCAGTTCCCCCGCATGTTAAGCGGTTTGAAAACAGGGATTCGGCATCTGGCCGAATCCCTGTTTTCCGATTCAAACCGTGAATCGAAATCAAAGCTTTGCACGCTGCGGCGGACGCGGCGGGAATTCTCCCGCACGCGCTGTGCGGCGTTACCGCTTCGGAACCGGCGAAAGCGCCGAGGCGTTTTCCTCGATGCCAAACGTATCGGAGAACAGAAAGGGAGGACCCTGTTTCCAATCGGGTCCCCTTTCAAGGGATTTTGCGCATTGTCCGAACGGAACTGCCGGTTCGGTTATTTTGCCGTAGGAGTCTTCATGTCAATCCACCGAGATGAGCGCAAGCAGGCCGTATTTTTCGTCGAAGCGCTCGTAGATGCGCTGCCAAACCGTCGCGATGCTTGGCGGCTGCTTGTCTGACCCGTCTGCTGCATACAGATAAACGGAACGTTCACCGTCCGACGTCAATGCAAGCGCCTCGGCGACGGAAACATTTTCCGAGCGGCAAATCCGCCCGAATAAGCATTGCCCGTTCGCTTCGAACGGATTTTGCACGAATCCGTCTGCGCCCGTGTCATTCATAAGGCCGTGAAACGAATTTGTTGTATATTTTCCCTCGATCCAGTCGATATAGACACGCGCAGCGAGCACGGCGTCACAGGTGCCGGTTTCCAGCGCTTCGCACAGCGCTTCACCGCTGCCGAGCGAGGTCTCGTACACGGACAGCAGCATGACGTTTTTGCTGTCGTTCGAGTTTTCAATCGTTACGAGCCGTTCCTTGCCGGTTTCAGCGTTCCGGCGGAAGACAAAGCTGATTTCTTCCGTCTTGCCGTTCAGCGCAAGGTTGACGGTGACCTTCTTACCGACCTCCGACGCATCTGCAATCGGAAGTTCGTCGACGTCGGTGAGCGTTCCGGGCGCCGCTATGCTTACGTCGGGAATCGGTTCGTCATCGGAGACGGTCGAAGCCTCCGAACTTGTGTCGGCCGAAAGCGCTTCGGAAACATCGGGCGCTTCGGATAACGCAGACGTTGCCGACGGGTCGGAGCCGTCCGGAATATGGGGCGCTTCGGAGGGCGAACTCAAACCGCAGGCGATGAGGCCGAGCAGGAGGACGGAACTTAAAAATACTGTCAGCAGCTTTTTCATCGTGCAGGCTCCTTTCCTTGCTTCGCGGCTTGGCTAATCCACGATGTATCCGCATTCGTAGAACCAGCGAATTGAGGCGACGAATCTGTAGTTGGAGGTGCTGCCGTGGTGGCCGGTATGCATTTCAAGGGTGGCTGTCTCCACGGGATAGTAGGGGTCAAAGGCTGCGCCGTATACGACGACGGTATGATTCCAATCGGCGCCCAGGCTTTCTGAGGCTGAAGCAAGGACAGGCCGCCCGTCGGACAATTCGGTGATGATTTTATACCGTGCATTGTAATTGGAGGAATACTCCGATTGCATCCGTTCGCTTACGCCACGGGAGGACAGATATTGATTGAGTGCGTTCAGGGTGTCTCGGATGTAAATTCCGCCCTGCGGGTTCGAGCCGTATACCAGATCGTTCAAATATTGATGAAATGCTTCACTGGTTCCGTTTCCCTGTTCATAGCCGGAGGGGACAAATGCATTGTCTACATACTCGTCAAAATATCCGAATAGAATCGCAGCCGCCAGCACCGTACAGGTACCTTGTGTATTAAATCCGAAGTCGGATAAACCGGAAAAATAATCCCACCCGGCCGATACGGCAATTGAACCGCCGTATCGGGGCGAAACGTTCAGCTGCTGTAACGCGGCGGATGTCCGGTAATGTCTTACGGTAGTTGACTGTACTTCGTACTCCAACGCCGCAAATGTCTGTATATCCGTGGTTTGAAGCGCCTGACCGGTCAGCAGAGAGCGATAGATGCCGTTTTCGAGCACAATATAATTGCCGGGTCCGCTGTAGTAGAAGGTTTTACCGTATATGACGGGATAGGGAGCGATGGCGTCCTCTGCGAAAACGGCTTCCATCAGCGCGCCGGTTTCGTCGCAGAGGATGGCGTAGCCGTAAGGGGACAACGTGTACATCGTATATTCAAAATCTCCCGTCGCAAAGCTTTTGAGCTTTACCGACGAGGCGACCGTAAAGGAGACGTCCTTGTCGGTCGAGCGGGCGTTGATGACCGCTTCTTCCTGCGAAAGCACAGCGGGCGCCGCCGCGGCGGAAAATACAGAAACGGCCGGCGGCACGAGCAGCAGGAGCAAAAGCAGAGCGGCGCACAGGCGGGAAATGCGGCTGATGCGGAAAGTATGATGTCTTTTCACAACAAAGAACATCCTTAATACAAAATTCCCAAAATTATTATATGATAAAATTTTCATTTTGTCAACAGAAAAATTCAAATATGCAATCCGGAAGGCGTTTGAATACAAACAAGCGGTTTTTTTCAGTCTGCCGCAGAGCCGTTCTTTCCCCGGCGGCCGAAGGGAATTTTTCGGATATGACCGCTGCGGGCGGTTTGAAAAAAACTGCACGGCGTTTTGCCGTGCAGTCACAGTGTAAATTGTCCCCGCATATTCAAAGCGGAGCTATGTCGGATAAGTACGAAAACGCAGCAAAACTGTAAGACAAAAACTTCGTGTACATAATCATACCCGGTTTTTTGTACGGCTTTGCACTGCGTTTAAGCATCAGAGCGTAAGGAAATTGCCGAACGCACGAAAACGGTCGTAGCGTTTTTCGGTCAGCTCGGCCGGGTCAACGGCGCAGAGCGCGCGCAGCTTGCGGGCGAGCAGCACCTTGAGCGTGGAAAAGACGACGCTTTCGCCGCCGGTCTCAAGCAGGATGCGGTCGATTACACCGAGCGAATAGAGGTCGGAGGCGGTCAGCTTGAGACACTCGGCTGCGTCGGCGACCCTGGCGGGATCCTTCCAGAGGATCGAAGCACAGCCTTCGGGAGAAATGACCGAGTAGACGGCGTTTTCCGTCATCCATACCTCGTCGGCCACGGCCAGTCCCAGTGCGCCGCCGCTGCCGCCTTCGCCGATAAATACCGAAACGATCGGCGTTTTCAGTGCGGACATTTCATACAGGTTTTCCGCGATGGCCTGCGCCTGCCCGCGTTCTTCGGCACCGATGCCGCAGTAAGCGCCCGCCGTATCGACAAAGCATACAACCGGACGGCGGAATTTTTCCGCCAGCTTCATCTGGCGCAGCGCTTTCCGGTACCCCTCCGGGTGTGCGCAGCCGAAGTTCCGGGCCACACGCTCTTTGATGTCGTGCCCCTTCTCCAGCCCGATGACGGTCACCGGCATCAAGCCGAGCAGCGCAAGCCCCGTCACGACCGCCGCGTCGTCCGAAAACCGGCGGTCGCCGTGCATCTCGGTGAAGGCGGTGAAAATGCTGTTGATGTAATCGGTCGCGGTCGGCCGCGCAGGGTCGCGCGCCGCCTTGACCTTTTCGTAGGCCGTCATTTCCGCGTGTGCAGCCGGAGCAGCTTGGTGAGATACTCCTTCTGCTTTCTCCTTTCGACGATATTGTCCAGAAAGCCCTTTTCCAACAGGAATTCGGCGCGCTGGAAGTTCTCGGGCAGCTTTTGGTGGATGGTCTGCTCGATCACGCGCGGACCGGCAAAGCCGATGAGCGCCTTCGGCTCAGCAAGGATGATGTCGCCCAGAAACGCAAACGACGCGCTCACGCCGCCCGTTGTCGGGTCGGTGAGGATGGCGACGTAAAGGTTGCCCGCGTCGGAATGGCGCTTGACCGCCGCCGAGACCTTGGCCATCTGCATCAGTGAGAGGATGCCCTCCTGCATCCGCGCGCCGCCCGAGACCGTGTAGCCGATGACCGGCAGGCCGCGCTCGGCGGCTTGCTCGAACAGCATTGTCAGCTTTTCGCCGATGACGCTGCCCATCGAGCCCATCATAAAGCGCGGCTCCATCGCGAAAACCGCGCAGGGATAGCCGCCCACCGTCGCCGTGCCGGTGACAACGCCCTCCCGCTCGCCCGATTCGGCGGCGGATTTGGCCAGCTTCTGGTTATAGCCGGGGAAGTCGAGGCTGTTGGTCGAGCGCAGCGACTCGCCGATTTCGCAGAAGCTGCCCTCGTCGCAGAGCAGCGAGAGCCGTTCGCGGGCGCTCATGCGGAAATGGTAGCCGCAGTTGGTGCAGACGGAGAGGTTGGCGAGCAGGTCACCGTTGAAGAGCGTCTTGCGGCAGGAGGGGCAGAGTACACACATGTCCGCCGGAATCGACGGACGCGGCGTTTTGGCGACCTTTTGCTGCCCTTCCAGCTCGTTTTTCGGCTTTTTGAAGCGGATCATAGGCTATTTTCCTCTCCCCGAAAGAAAATCGGTTGTATATTCGCCGCTGATGAACGCCGGGTCGGACAGGATTTCGAGCTGTAGGTCGGCGTTGGTCTCGATGCCCTCGGTCACCAGCTCACAAAGCGCGGACTTCATTTTGCGGATGGCCTCCTCCCGCTCGCGGGCGTAGACGATCAGCTTGCCGATGAGCGAATCGTAGTACGGCGGCACGGTATAGCCCTGATAGACGGCCGTATCAAAGCGCACCCACGGGCCGCCGGGTGTGTGCAGCATTGTGATCGTGCCGGCGGACGGCGCGTAGTTCCGTTTGGGATCCTCGGCGTTGATGCGGCACTCAATCGCATGGCCCGTAACGCGCAGGTCGTCCTGCGTGAAGGGGAAGGGCATGCCCGCCGCAATACGAATCTGCCATTTGACCAGGTCGATGCCGGTGACCATCTCTGTGACCGGGTGCTCGACCTGCAAACGCGTATTCATTTCGCAGAAATAGAATTCGCCGCCGCTGCACAGGAATTCGATCGTACCCGCGCCCACGTAGCCGACCGCCCGCGCTGCCGCGACGGCCGCTTCGGTCATCTTTTTCCGTGCATCGTCTTGAAGGGCGGGGGCGGGGCTTTCCTCCAGCAGCTTTTGATTGGCGCGCTGTACCGAGCAGTCGCGTTCGCCGAGCGCAACGATATTTCCCGCCGTGTCGCCGAGGATCTGTACCTCGATGTGCTTGACAGGGCGCAGATATTTTTCCATATACAGCGCGCCGTCACCGAACGCACTGGATGCCTCGGCAGAGGCGGCGCGGAACGCACCATCAAGTGCCTCGGGACCGTCCACGATGCGGATGCCGCGCCCGCCGCCGCCCGCGCGCGCCTTGAGCATAATGGGGTAGCCGATTTTTTTTGCGGTCTCGGCCGCTCCGGCAGGGCTTTGCAGCAGGTCGCTGCCCTCAATGACCGGCACGCCGGCCTGTTTCATCGTGCGGCGCGCGGCTTCCTTGTCGCCCATCAGGCGGATGGTCTCGGGCAAAGGTCCGATAAAGGTCAGGCCGCATTTTCCGCACAGCTCGGCAAAAGAAGCGTTTTCGGACAGCAGACCGTAACCCGGGTGAATGGCTTGGCAGCCTGTGGTCACGGCGACCTCCAGGATCGAGCCGATGTTCAGATAGCTTGCCGAGACCGGCGCCGGGCCGATGCAATAGCTTTCGTCGGCGAGGCTGACGTGCATTGCCTCGCGGTCGGCCTCAGAATAAACCGCTACCGTCGCGATTCCCATTTCCTTGCAGGCGCGTATGATCCGCAGCGCGATTTCGCCGCGGTTGGCGATGAGGATCTTGGAAAACAAGGCGTGATTCTCCTTCCCTTATTTCATCAGCGCAAAGGAGAACTCACCCTCCACGCATACGCTGCCGTTTACGCTGCCCCTGACCTTGGCAAAGCAGAACGGGCCGACCTCGCGCACCGGTGTGCATTCAAAGTCGATTCTTTCGCCCGGCTTCACCTGCCGGCGGAAGCGCACCTTGTTGATGCCGGCAAACAGCGGCGTCGAGCCTTTGACCTTATCCGCAAACAGCACGCAGCAGGTCTGCGCCGCCATTTCGCATTGAATAACGCCGGGCACAATCGGATTGCCGGGGAAATGGCCGTCAAGAAAGTATTCGTCCCCGCGCACCGTGTAGCTGCCGCGCGCTATCCCGTCCTCTCCGACGGCGGCCTCGTCCACGAGCAGCATCGGTTCTCGGTGGGGAAGGATCGTTTTCAGTTCGTCTCGGTTCATCTGTTTTGACTCCCATAATCAATTCTTCAGGCGGAACAGCGGCTGCCCGTATTCCACAAGCTGCCCGTTTTCGGCCAGAACTGCTTCCACCTCGCCGTCGGCGTCGGCGGTCAGCTCGTTCATTACCTTCATCGCTTCAATGATGCAGAGCGTGTCGCCCTTCTTCACGCGGTCGCCGGTTTTTACGAAGGGGGCGCTGTCCGGCGTGGGGGAGGCGTAGAACACGCCCGCCAGCGGCGACTTCACCGCGTGCCCGTTCTCGGGCGGTGCGGGTACGGCTGCCGGCACGGCCGTGGGAGTTGCAGACGGAGCTGACGCCTGTACAGGGGCGTCGCAGGCGCGCTTGAGCGAGAGCGAAAAATCGCCCTCGGATACGTCCAGTGAGCCGAGCGAGGACGATTCAAACAAGCGGATGAGCGATTTGATTTTTTGAAGATCCATAAATCATAGCTTTCGCACAGCGAAAGCCTCCTCCTTTCGGGATACGAAATGGTTCATACGAAAAACGCAATAAAATTGTAAGACAAAAACTTTCAAAAATAATTATGTTCGGAAAAAGCCATTGCAAAACCCGATTATGCTTGTTTTTTGTGCAGTTTGAATTGCGTTTTAAGGGATTTGCCATCCGGCAAATCCTGCGGCTTTTTGTCGGGATGCAAAAGCCGCAGCTTGAAAGCTTTTTTGATCCGCCTGTCAGTCGAGCTTCTTAAACGCCAGCACGGCGTTATGGCCGCCGAAGCCGAGTGACGAGGAAATGGAAAAATCAACCGCCGATTTCCGCGCCTGGTTGGGAATATAGTCGAGATCGCATTCGGGGTCGGCGTCGCGATAGCCGACCGTCGGCGGCAGGACGCCGGTGTGCAGCGCAAGTACCGAAGCGATGGCTTCGACCGCACCGGCCGCGCCGAGCATATGGCCGGTCATCGATTTCGTGGAGCTGATCTGCGCGCGGTATGCCGCGTCGCCGAGCGCCTTTTTGACGGCGAGCGTTTCGACCTTGTCGTTCATCGGCGTGCTGGTGCCATGTGCGTTGATGTATACTTTGTCGGCGGAGGAGATTCCGGCCTGCTCGACGGCCAGAGCGAATGCACGGGCTGCGCCCTCCGCTTCGGGGTGCGGGGCGGTGATGTGATATGCGTCGCAGGTATTGCCGTAGCCGACGACCTCGGCATAGATTTTCGCGTCCCGTGCGGCCGCATGCTCGTATTCCTCCAGAACCAGCATACCCGCGCCCTCGCCCATAACGAAGCCGCTGCGCTGTGCATCAAACGGAATCGAGGCGCGGTCGGGGTCGCTGCTTTCGCAGAGCGCCATGGAGTTGGTAAACCCGGCGACGGCCAGCGGGCAAATCGTGGCCTCGCTGCCGCCGGCGAGAATCGCGTCGGCATAGCCGTATGCAATGGCGCGGAAAGCCTCGCCCACCGTGTTGGAGGAGGTGGCGCAGGCTGTCACGACCGGCAGCGTCGGACCCTTTGCAGCGAAGCGGATGGCGATCGTACCGGCAGCCATGTTGGAAATCATCATCGGAATAAAAAAGGGCGACACACGGCTTGGGCCGCGCTCCTGCAGCTTGAGCGTTTCGTTGACGAACGTGGTGATCCCGCCGATGCCCGACCCGACGTAAACGCCGAGCCGCTCGGGCGCGATTTTTCCTTCGATGCCGCTGTCGGTTATCGCCTGCACCGCCGCGCCCATCGCATACTGCGCGAACAGATCGGTGCGGCGCATTTCGCTCTTGTCGGTGTAATAGTCGGCGGGCGAAAAATCCTTTACCTCCGCCGCAAGCGTAGCCTTGAAGTCCGCCGTGTCAAACCGCGTGATCGGCGCAATGCCGTGCCGGCCTGCGGTGAGCGAATCCCAAAAGTCGTTTATGTCTTTGCCGACCGGGGTAATGGCGCCCAGGCCGGTCACAACTACTCTTCTCATATGCGTCTCCGTTTTCAAATATACAGGCCGCCGTCGACCTTGATGACCTCGCCGGTGATGTAATCCGCACCGGCGGACGCCAGAAACAACGCCAGCGCGGCGACGTCCTCGGGCTTTCCCATGCGCTTGGCGGGAATGGCGTTTGCCGCCGCCTCCAGCGCGGGCGCGGGCATGGCCGCCGTCATCTCGGTTTCGATAAATCCGGGCGCGATGGCGTTGCAGGTAATCCCGCGCGAGGCGTATTCCTTCGCGAGCGTTTTCGTCAGACCGATCAGCCCGGCTTTCGAGGCGGCATAGTTTGCCTGCCCGGGATTTCCCATCAGGCCGGAAACCGAACTGATATTGATGATTTTTCCGCTCTTGGCGCGCGCCATCGAGCGGCAGACCGCTTTGCAGGTGTTGAACGCACCCTTGAGGTTGACGGCCAGCACGCGGTCGAAGTCCTCCTCAGTCATTTGCAGCAGCAGCTTGTCACGGGTGACGCCCGCGTTGTTGACGAGAATGTCGATGCGGCCGAATTCCTCGCCGATCTGCTTGAACACCGCCTCGACCTGTGCGAAGTCCGCCACATCGCATTTATAGGCGGCCGCGTGCACGCCGAAGGCTTGCGCCTTGGCGACAACCTCGGCCGCGCGTTCGCTCGCGCCGGCGTAAAGGACGGCGACATTCGCGCCGTTTTCCGAAAATTTTTCCGCAATGGCCGCGCCGATGCCGCGCGAGCCGCCGGTGACGACCGCCGTTTTGCCTTTCAGAAGCATAAGCTGTGGTCCTTTCCGTTATTTTTCGTTGTGTGCCTGCGCCGCCTGCACGCAGAGAGAAAGCGTTTCGGCGTTCTCAACGTTGAAAACCTGCGCTTCCGGCAAGATGCGCCGGATCAGTCCCGACAAAACTTTCCCCGGGCCGACCTCGCAGAAGAAGTCGGCGCCTGCGGCAGCCATGTTCCGCACGGTTTCTTCCCAGCGCACGGGACTTTTTACCTGGGCGGCCAAAAGGCCGCGCAGATCGCCCGCGTAGGGCTGCGCAGTCAAATTGGCGTACAGCGGGATCGACGGCTCGCGCGGATTTACATCTGCAAGATATTCACCCAGACCGTCCGACGCCTCTGCCATAAACGGCGAGTGGAACGCGCCGCTGACCGCCAGCGGGACTGCACGGCCGCCGTTTTCGGCTACAGCTTTGATGAATGCGGGCATTTCGTCACTGTCGCCGGCGACGGTGAGCTGGCCGGCGCAGTTGTAGTTGACGGGATAGACATGCGCAAAGGACGCGCACAAGGCTTCTACCTTTTCATTCGGCAGCCGCAGGACGGCGGCCATTGAGCCGCTGTGCTTCTCTGCGCAGGCCTGCATCAGAGCGCCGCGGCGGACGACGAGCCGAAACGCGTCCTCCGTGCAGAGCATTTCCGTGAAAGCGGCCGCCGCCACCTCGCCGAGCGAAAAGCCAGCCGCCATTGCCGGCTGCACACCGCGTTCACGGAGCGCCTGTGCGCAGGCAAGATCGGTGGCGAACATCGCCGGCTGGGTGTTTTCAGTGACCGAAAGCGCAGCCTTGTCGCCGGTAAAGCAGAGGTCGGACGTGCCGGGCCGAATTCGGTCGCACAGCTCGTAGACGGCGCGCGCGGCGGGCGAGCTTTCGTACAGCTCGCGCCCCATGCCCGTATACTGCGCGCCCTGCCCGGCGAACACGAAGGCTATTTTTCCCATATTTTTGTCCTTTCGAGAACGTCCTCGGCCTGCGTGAACAGCTCGCGGATGATTTCCGCACAGGTCTGCTCGCGGTCGACCATCCCCGCAATCTGTCCGCACATAAACGAGCCGCCGGCCGTGTCGCCGTCAAGGACGGCCTTGCGCAGCGCGCCGACGCCGAGCTTTTCGAACTCCTCGGCAGTGATGCCGGGCTTGTATTCGTTTTCAGCCAGCATACGCGAAAAATCATTTTTCAGACAGCGCACGGGATGGCCGAAGCGCTTGCCGGTAGTCATTGTATCGATGTCGCGCGCGGCGAGCACCTTGTTTTTATAGTTTTGGTGGATGGTGCATTCCTTGGCGACGAGGAACCGCGTACCGAGCTGAACGCCGCAGGCGCCGAGCATGAAAGCCGCCGCAACGCCGCGTCCGTCGCCGATGCCGCCGGCTGCGATGACGGGGATTTCCACCGCGTCGCAGACCTGCGGCACCAGTGCCATCGTCGTCAGGTCGCCCACATGGCCGCCCGATTCGCCGCCTTCGGCAATCACCGCGGAAGCGCCGCGCCGTGCGACCATTTTCGCCAGCGCGACCGACGGGACCACGGGAATCACCTTGACGTCCGCTGCCAGCCAGCCTTCCATGTATTTGGAGGGGTTGCCTGCGCCGGTCGTGACCACGGGAATACGCTCTTCGGCGATGACCGCCGCGACCTCATCGGCAAACGGGCTCATCAGCATCACATTCACACCGAAGGGCTTTTCGGTCAGCGCGCGGCATTTGGATATCTCCGCGCGGAGCTGATCGGCGTTCGAATTCATCGCCGCGATGATGCCCAGCCCGCCCGCGTTGGACACGGCCGAGGCGAGCGAGGCGTTGGCTACCCAAGCCATGCCGCCCTGAAAGATCGGGTATTCAATTCCGACCAGCTCGCACAGTCTGTTGCTTGCCATTACGCGAGCTTCTCTTCGATGTATTTCGTAATGTCGCCTACGGTCTTGAGGTTTTCGTTCATCTCGATGGTCACGCCGAATTCGTCCTCCAGACTCATGACCAGCTCGGCTACGTCGAGCGAGTCGAGCGACAGCTCCGCGAAGGTCGTTTCGGGCTTGATCGTAGATGCGTCCGCTCCGTTGTAATCCGCAAGGATCGCAATGACTTTTTCCAGTACCATGATGTGTTTGCCTCCAAAAATTAGTTTTTTGATGTATGCCACCTCAGCAGGCAGGTCCCCGTCGTCAGCCCGGCGCCGAAGCCGCAGAGCACGACCGTTTCGCCGTCCGCAAGGGTGCCGGCGCGGTTGAGCTCGTCAAGCAGGATGGGGATGCTTGCAGATGAAGTGTTGCCGTAACGTTCGATGCTGTGCGGCACCTTTTCGGGCGGCTGCTTCAGCTTGCGCCGCGCCGATTCAAGGATGCGCAGATTGGCCTGGTGCAGCACGTAGTGGCCGACGTCGTCGGGCGTCAGCCCATGCGAGGTGAGAATCTTCCCGATCTCGGTCGTGATGGCGGAGACGGCGAAGATGTAGATTTCCTGTCCGTTCATCCGCAGAGAAAAGCAATTATGCGTATTTTCGAATGGCGAGTCGTCCCCGCGGATACCGACCGAGATGTGCTCGGCGCCCGGCGAGACCGTCAGCCGGATGCCCAGCAGTCCGTCGCCCGGCTCCAGCACCGCCGCGCCCGCGCCGTCTCCGAACAGCACGCAGGTCGAGCGGTCGCCCCAATCGAGCAGGCGAGACATCGCCTCCGCCGAAATGACGAGCGCTTTTGTCGCCTTGCCCGCGCGGAAGTAGGAATCGGCCGCATCCAGCGCGTAAAGAAAGCCGCAGCAGGCCATATTGATGTCCAGCATCTGCGTGCAGCGCGACAGCCCCAGCTCGCCGGCGACAAGACAGCTCAGCGATGGGCTGATGTAGTCGCCCTGTAAGGTCGTTACAAGCAGCAGGTCGATTTCGTCGGGCGAGGCGCCGGCGTTTTCCAGCGCGTTCCGACCCGCAGCCGCAGTCAATTCGAGCAGCGTCTCGTGCGTCAGCACGCGGCGTTCACGGATACCCGTGCGCGACGAAATCCACTCGTCGCTTGTCTCCATCATCGTGGAAAGCTCGTCGTTCGTCACTGTCCGCTCAGGGACGGCGCGCCCGGTCCCGGTTATGGTAAAGCTCATATCTTGTCTCCGTTCCGCCCGCCCCGGTTATTTCCGCGGGGTGAGCAGCTTTTTTCGGTAAAAATAGTTGTTTCTGCGGAAGAAGCTGTTCAGCTTCTCCAGCGCGTGGATGAGGACCGCCAGCTCTTCGTCGGTGAATTCCAGACTGATGCAGCGCACAAGATTGGTATGAAAGTAGCGGTGCCCCGCGCTGATCTTGCGCCCTTCGCGCGTGAGCTTGACATAGACCATCCGCCCGTCCTCGGCGCCCTTTTCCTTGATGAGGAAGCCCTTGTGCACGAGCTTGTTGACCCCCACCGTCACCGAAGCGAGCGTAATGGACAACTCGGCGGCAATCTGGCTGATGGTTATGCCGTGTTCGCCGCCGCGCGCCACCGCTTCAATCAAATTGGACTCGCTGGTGGAAATGCTGCTGCCATGCGCCGCATTCAGTGAGTTCTCTTCAATTTTGCGCACTGCTTCAAACGCTTCGGTAAGTTCCTCGGTCAGCCGCCGTGCGTATCGGACGTCCATTCTCCGCACCTCCTCCGCATCCGTGCACTGTGGGTATAAGGCTCTTTTACAGACTTACGGCAATTTGGCCGCAGCAAGTTGTATTGCAGCGATACATTGCGGCAACGTATTGCTTAGATAGTCTAACAAATTATATCACCCGACTGCGCACTTGTCAACAGCAGAGCGTGCATTCTTACAGTTTGTTCATAGTTTGACTGCGGAATGCGGTGAAAAAACGCGTGCTTTGGCAAATGGATGCGAAAGCGCGCGCATAACGATTCTCGGGAAGCGGATTTGCGCAGAATAAACGACTGCGGCTTTTTTATCCGGCAGAATGTTTATTATATAATGATACCGCCTGAAGAAACTGCAACGCGGTTTCTTCAGGCGGCAGGAGCCAAATTTTATAAAATCGGCTCTTTTTAGCCGATTTTATGGAATTCCGGATATTATAACATTGTGACCGTGCGTATTCCCGCAGGGGTGTTGCTTCGCTCCTGCGGGAGATGCAGTTTTTGCACAAATTTGTGAAAAAATGCACTTGAACAAAGCCGTTGTGTTTTGAAATCCTTGAGTTTCAAGGGGCGCTTTGTTCGGTGCGCATGATTATGGGAACCGGCGCCGTCTTGCCGCATATGGAATGCGTGCATATGGCGCGTGAACGCTTTGACCTGCATTTTTATTGTATAGCCGTTTTTTGCAACAAAAAAACCGGCGGGTGCATTGCACCCGCCGGTTTCGGCTGTCTCTTATCGAGACGGACGCCCTTTTACGTTAAGCGTTTAGGCTCTCTTCTTCACGATGACCGCAGCGCCGATCACAGCAGCAGCGGCGAGAACAACGATCGCGATCATGCCGGCATCACCGGTAGAAGGCGTCGAGGACTCTGCAACGGAGGAAGTAGCCGGAGCCTCAGAAGAGGTCGTGGGAGCCTCAGACGAGGTGTCTGCGTCGGAAGAGGTGTCCGCGTCGGACGAAGTGTCGCCGGCAGGCTCGGAAGTGTCGCCGCCTTCGGTAGCTTCGTTGATCTCAATCTCAGTAATGCTGACAAACTCCCAGATGCTCTTTGCACCGCTCTCGGGATCACCGGGCGTTACATAGAAAGTGTCAGAGGATTCTTCATAAGGAAGAGCAAGTTCGAGGTAACGAGCGGTAACGGGTTCTTCGAATTCAAACGTCTCGGGGAAAACGCCGAGGATGCCATTCGTCGCACCGTCAACTACAGCGGGCTCGGAATCAAAATCGAAGTCGCCAACCTTGGTGTAATCGTCGCCATCGGTAGAAGCGGAGATCGTCATCGTGTTCGAAACGCCGAGACCGATCATAGCGATATACTCCTTATAGAAGTAAACGACCACATTGTCAATATTCTTCGTTTCGCCAAGGTCGATGGTCAGAACGAGCGAAGCGGCAACATCCTTTTCCGTGCACTTGGTGTTTTGGAACAGCGCCATACCGCCCTGGGCATAAGCCGTGCCGTTGTTCTGCCATGCGTCTTCGGCTTCGGGGTCGTTTCTCTCGACATAAGTTTTGCCATCAAACAGCATAGAAAGATCGCTGCTGGTTGTCACATTGTAGTCTGTGTCCAGAGTGGCCGTCGTAGCGGCGGAGCCGACCATAGCAAAGCATGCAACAGCCAACAGCGCAGCCATAAGTACTGCAAGAGTCTTTTTCATGGTTTGAAGTCCTTTCTTTCATTGATACTTTTTCGCAATAGCCGTATCGGCTTTGCGATGAGGATTATACCATTTGTGCGTATGAAAGTCAAGAGACTTTACATAAATCTAACAATGGAAGATTGTTCCTTTGCGTAAATATTTTGTGTCTATTCGATATTGAAATTTGGCTGATTTTCAAAAAACGCCTGAAAAATCGACAAAAATCGCGCTCGAATCGCGTCGGATTTCGGCGCGGCGCCGGACGTCGGGAACATTCGAACGAAAGACGCAAAACCGGCGGCCGGCGTATGGCGGGCTTATCCGCGCGGCCGGCCTGATTCGGTTGTATTTTTTTTGGGACAAATAAATCCCGGGTGGAGCGAAAAGCGCTCCACCCGGGATTTTATATCAGCGGCCGAGCCTTCTTTAGACTCTGCAAGCGCCGCTTAGCTTCTCTTGCGGACGATCAGAGCGGCGCCGGCAAGGGCGACGACCGCGACAACGGCGATGGCGGCAAAGCCGGCGTCACCGGTGGGAGGGGTAGAAGAGGTCGGCGCGGAGGAAGCGGCCGGAGCCTCGGACGAGGTTGCGGGAGCCTCGGACGAGGTGTCGTCGGCAGGCTCGGAAGATGTGTCGTCAGCGGGCTCGGAAGTATCACCGCCACCGGTAGCTTCATTCGCAATGATTTCAGTCATAGCAATGAATTCCCAAATCGGCTTCGTTCCTTTGGAGGGATCGTTGCTGTCGACCACCCAAGAAGGATCAGACTCTTCATAGTCCATTGTCAGCTCAAGGTAACGGGCAGTAACGGGAGCATCGAATTCGATGACTTCTTCTTGAACTTCGCTGATTGAATTGGTAGCACCGTCTTTTACCGCAGGGTCAGATTCAAAATCATAATCCATGACAGGAGTAAAATTCGTGCCGTCCGTAGAAGCGGAGATAGAGAGGGTATTCTCAACGCCAAGGCCGATCATAACAATGTAGCATTTATAGAACCAAACGGAAAGGCTTTCAAGCGTTTTGGTCTCGCCGAGATCGACCACGAGGCCCAGTCTGGAAGCGGGAATCGGGTTTTTGCCTTCGGCTTCGTTCAGAATGCAGTTGTTGTTCTGGAAAGCGACAACCTGTTTTTTCTGGGCGTCTGTCATTTTTAGCCAATCAAGTTCTTCGGGGGTCGTGACGCCGTCGGTGAGGGCATCAAAAGTGCCGGCGCCCGGAAGCAGAACGACGTTGCTGTCGTAATTTTCGATAAACGCAACGGTCATGTCAGCGGCGGAACCAACCGTCGCAAAGCAGGCTGCGACAAGTAGGGCGGCCATAAGTACTGCAAGAGTCTTTTTCATAAGTGAACATTCCTTTCTGCATTTTTTGTTTTGTACTTTTGCACAAATTGGTGACTCTTTGTTCTTGCTTGATGCCCTATTATATCATTGCGTAACAATTTTGTCAAGAGGTTTTTGAAATTAACCCAATAAAAGCGATTTCTTTCTTCACAATTTGTTTTTTCGTCACAATATTTGGTGTTCAAAAGGCTTGATCATCTTTGTCTGCGTTGAAAAAATGATAAAATTGTCTGATATATGAAAAATATATGTTTCCATAGGAAGATTTGTCAAAACAAGCATTGCGTACGGAAGAAAATGTTCCGCGCGGTCAATCGGTAAAGGAGAATTCTGCTGTTTTTTGCCGGTTCGCCGTTGCGTAGTTTCCCGATTGCCGCAGACGTTGAGTTTCATTATGTCTGGCTGTGTCCGCCGTTCAAAGGCGGTTTTCGGGCCGACGGCGGCTGGGCACAGAGACGCAGGGATACGGCGTTTTGGTGTGTGGCCAGGCCTTTTCGGGTATGGAAGAAAAGCATACGGAAAGGTGTTGGGTGACCGGATAAGGAAACGGAAAATGCCTGTGCCGAAGCATAAAAGCCCCGCTGCCGGGCGGCAGCGGGGCTTTGTAACATATAGGGTTATGGTTCAGGGCCGTGTTGCTTACACGGCGGCGTAGACGGCGCCGCGGTCTTCCATAATTTTGCGGACCTTGCGGCCGTCAACTTCGCGCGCGGGGATTTTTGCATCGAGCGCAAGGGCGGCGGCAATGCCGGCCGCTTCGCCCGCAGAGCGGCAGCAGGGCTGGATGCGCAGCGAGGACTGCGCCAAGAATTCTGCGCCGAGGCAGCGGCCCGCGACGAGCAGATTCTCGAAGCCCTTGACGACCAGCGAGCCGTAGGGAATTTCGTAATAGGGGCGGGCGTCTTCGGCCGGTTTGAAACGGGAGACGAATTCAAGCGTATAGCCGTGGATGTCCACCGGATAGTTGGACTGGCAGAACGCGTCGTCAAACTTCTTGCGGGACAGCAGGTCGGCGCCTGTCAGCACGTATTCCGTGGTGATGTTGCGGCTCTCGCGGATGCCGACCATTGCGGCGATGTCCGCAATGTAGGCGTTCTCAAAGCCCTTCATATATTTTTTATAAAACGCGAGCTGGCGGTAGATGGCTTTTTTGCCTGCGACCTGTGTTTTGGTCAGCGTGTCGGGGTTGGTGCCGTCCAGATCCTCGAAAAACTCGGGGTTGTTGAACGCGATGCTGTCGTTGCGGCCGGGGATGTTGAACATCTGCCAGTAGAGGTGATCTTCTACCGTCAGGTCGCCGGCAGCGATGGCGCGCTTGAAAACGTCGGACAGAGTTGCGCCGTCACCGCAGCAGGCGGCGTAGACCGAAAGCGGCGGCGTATAGGAGCAGTCGCGGGCGATGCCGGTGCGTTCGATTTCGCTCTTGAAGAATTCGCCCAGCGCCGGAATGTCCACGCCGCTGACGATGTAGCGCAGCGAAATCGGCTGATTTTTGCCGGTTTCGGGGTTCCCCTTGGTGTACTGCGCGCCGGCGAGCACGGAAACGTCGCCGTCGCCGGTGCAGTCGATGAAGATGTCGCCCGCAATGACGACCGTGCCCGATTTGTTCGCCGCGACGATCGCTTTGACCGTGCCGTTTTCGACCAGCACATCGGAAATGAAGGTGTAATAGAGAAGCTGCACGCCCGCTTCGGCGCAAAGCTCCTCCAGCGCTACCATAAGCACCGTCGGGTCAAAGGCGCGGCCGGTGACGTCCACGCCGCCGTAGGCCTTCAGCTTTTCGCGCAGGCGGATGCTGATGTACGAGCAGGCGGGATCGTCGGTGATGTGCGAGTGCATCAGCGGGGTGACCAGACCGTTGGTCGCGCTGCCGCCGAGCGAGCCGAACTGCTCGACGATGAGGACGCGCTTGCCGCTTTCCGCCGCGGAAATGGCCGCGAACACGCCCGCCGTGCCGCCGCCGCAGACGACGACGTCCGCTTCGTAAGCCGCGCGCAGCTCGCGCTGCGGGATTACAAATGTTTTCATAGAATCGTAACCTTGCCTTTCTGTCCGCTCCGATTCGGAGACGGGATTTGCGTTGGATATGCTTTGCGGTCATTATGGCACAAAACCGCTTGAATGTCAAGCGGTTTTTATGTGTAAAATCGGCTTTTTGAAAAAAGCTCTATTTCTCCCGTTCAAGCATAGCGAGAAAGGCGCTTTCGTCGACGACGGGAATGCCCAGCTCGTTGGCCTTGGTCAGCTTGGAGCCGGGATTTTCCCCGCAGAGGACGAGCGAGGTCTTTTTCGATACGCTGCCCGCTGCCTTGCCGCCATGTGCGCGGATGAGGGCTTCGGCCCCGCTGCGGGAAAGGGTCGGCAGCGTGCCGGTGACGACGACGGTCTTCCCGGCGAGCGCGCCGCCGGACGCGCGCTTTTCGGCCGTTGTCAGCCCCACGCCTGCCGCATTGAGCCGTTCGAGCAGCCGCGCGGTCGATCCGCGCGCAAAAAAGGAAACCACGGCCGCGGCGCTCTCCGGACCGACTTCGTCGACGGCGCAGAGCTGCTCCTCGGTCGCCTGCGCGAGCGTGTCAAGCGAGCCGAAGGACTCGGCCAGCAGCTCAGCGGTCTTTTCACCGATATGCCGGATGCCGAGCGCGTACAGGAATTTGGAAAGCGGCGCGGCCTTGGAGCGTTCAATCGAGGCAATCAGGTTGGAGGCGCTCTTTTCGGCGAAGCCCTCCAGAGGCGCAAGGTCGGCAGTTTTCAGTGAATAGAGGTCCGCTGCGTCGTGGATCAGGCCGGCGTTCAGCAGGGTGCGGACGGTGCTCTCGCCCAGTCCCTCGATGTTCATCGCGTCGCGCGAGGCGAAGTGTGTGAGCGTACGCTCCAATTGCGCCGGGCAGGAGGCGTTCCCACAGCGCACGGCCGCCTCGCCTTCTTCGCGCGTGACCGGCTCGCCGCAGGAGGGGCAGACGGCGGGCATCGAAAATTCCCGCTCGCTGCCGTTTCGCTTGTCGGGCAGCGGTCCGATGACCTCGGGGATGATGTCGCCCGCCTTGCGGACGAGTACCCGATCGCCGATGCGGATGCCGCGCGAGGCGATGTAGTCTTCGTTGTGCAGCGTAGCCTGCGAGACGGTGCTGCCCGCCACGCGCACCGGGTCCAGGAGCGCCTTGGGCGTCAGCACGCCTGTGCGGCCGACCTGCACGACGATGTCCGTGAGCGTTGTTTCCGCCGTCTCGGGCGGGTATTTGAAGGCGACGGCCCATTTCGGGACCGAGGCCGTCTCGCCGATGGCCTTTCGCAGGGAGAGGTCGTTGACCTTGACGACCGCGCCGTCGATATCATAGCCGAGCGACGTCCGCATTTCGCCGATGCGGCGGATGGTCTCGGCGGCGCGCTCCATACCGACGGCCGTCTCGCGCACCGGTGAGACGGTGAAGCCGCAGCTATTGAGATATTCCAGCGTCTCGGCGTGGGTGGAAAAGCGCCTGGCGGGGTCGTCGTGCTCGTATTCCTGCAAATTGAACACGAAAAGCTCCAATTTCCGCGCCGCGCAGAGCGAGCTGTCGAGCTGGCGCAGCGAACCGGCGGCGGCGTTGCGCGGATTGGCGAACGGCGTCCTGCCCTGCTCCTCGCGGGACATATTCAGGGCGGCAAACACCTGCTTGGGCATATACACCTCGCCGCGGACGATGAGCTGCGAGGCCGAATCCTTCAGCTTCAGCGGCAGCGAGCGGATCGTGCGCAGGTTCTGCGTCACGTCCTCGCCGAATATGCCGTCCCCCCGTGTGGCGCCGCGGACAAATACGCCATGCTCGTATTCCAGCGAGACCGACAGCCCGTCGATCTTCATTTCGGTGACGTATTCGCAGGGGCCGAATTCCTCCTCCAGCTTTGCGCCGAAGGCCAGCAGCTCTTCTTCGTTAAATACATCGGTCAGGCTGCCCATCGGCACGCTGTGGCGCACCTTTTCGAACCGCTGCGATACGCGGCCGCCCACCCGATGCGTCGGCGAGGTAGGCGAGGCCAGTTCGGGATACTCGGCTTCCAGCCGCTTAAGGGCTTCAAACATACGGTCGTACTCACTGTCCTCGATGACGGGCGCGTCCAGCTCGTAATACAGGCGCGCATGCTTCTCCAGCTCGCGTTCGAGGCGCTCCATCTCTCGTTTGACCTGTTCCTGTTCCAATGCAATGCTCTCCTTATTCTGTAGCTTGGCAGATGCCGTTCCCCATCCGGCGCAGGCCGCCGGAGCATCGTCCTCTGCCGGGCTTTTTCTATTGAAGAAACGGAAATTCCCTCCCCGGTTGCGGTCCGCGCTTGCCGCTGCAGAAGCCTGCCGGCAAAGACGGCTCTCGTCTTCGGAGCAAGGGCGGTGAACGATATCAAGCACAACCGAAAAAGCGCGCCGCATACCGGTGACGCGGCGCGGCGGGGGAGGGGGATCGTGCGCGCGCCGAGCGTGTCTCCGTGCGCGCTTCCGCTCCTGTTATTATAATATTATTGTAGCTTTTCCGGCGTTTTATCCGTTCGCGCGCTGCGCGGTCAGCGATACCCAATCGTTTTCCTGTACGGCGCCGGTCGGACAGAAGCCGCAGCTTTCGAGCGCTTCGGTAATCTCGCCCGCGCGTGGTGCGATGATGCCGCTGCATAGGAGTGTGCCGCCGGGCGCGAGTGTTTCGGCGAAGAGCGGCAGCATTTCCCGAATGACGTCCGCGACGATGTTGGCGAGGATGATGTCATAGCGCCGGCCTGCTACTTGTGCGCGAAGTGCGCTGTCGGTCAGAACGTTGCCCGCGAGTACCTCGGCGGACGGGACGCCGTTGCGCTCGAAATTCCTTTCGGCGATGGCGGCCGCGTTGCTGTCGATGTCCACCGCCGTCACGTGCGAGGCGCCCAGCTTCAGCGCGCCGATGCCGAGGATGCCGCTGCCGCAGCCCATGTCCAGTACGGACTTCCCGGCAACGTCCAGCATTTCCAGCGCGGACAGGCAAAGCCGCGTGGTTTCGTGCTGTCCAGTGCCGAACGAGCTTTCGGGGTCAATGACGATCTCCAGCGCGCGGCTGCCCGCGTAAGGCTCCCACGACGGGCGGACGACGAAGCGTTCGCCGATCTCCAGCGGATGAAAAAACTGTTTCCAGTTGTCGCGCCAATCGTCGTCGCAGACCTCGGCGGTTTCGACGCGCAGGGAGCCGAGTGTGTCCCCGAAATCCCCGCGCAGCGTCTCTATCCCCGCGAGGATGGCGTTTTTCTGTTCTTCGCCCTGTGCGTTCTGCGCCAGATAAACTGAAAGGAAGGGCTCGCCGTTCTGCGCGCGCAGCGATTCCTCCACATAATCGGCGGGAACGGTCCTGTCTGCCAGCAGCGCTTCGAGGTCGGCCGGGTCCTGGATCGAGCAGCAGCTCACGCCCGCGCTGTCCAGTACGCCGCCGACGGCCTCCAATCCCATTGTGGAAGCGTATATTTTCAGTTCGGTAAATTTCATACTGTCCGGTGTCCCTTCTTATGCGTTGTCCGCATCGTCGTGCTCGTCGTCGGTCGCGCTGCCCGGTCCCCAGATGGGGATGGCGTCCCCGAGGTATTCAGGCTCAGGCTGTACAATGGCCGACCAGACGGCCTTGACCCGCGCAAGCGTCTCTCGCAGCTCGTTGCGCGCCTTGTGGGTGTATTCGCCCTGGTCACAGGCTACGCCGTAGGCCTCCAGCCCGAGTGCGCGCGCCAGATATACCGCACGTGAAATATGGAATTTCTGCGTGACGATGACGACCTTTTGGGCCTGGAAGATTTCCTTCGCCCGATACATGGTCGAATAGGTGTCCAAACCCGCATGATCCTTGAATACGCAGTCGGGGCTGACACCGGCGGCCACGGCATAGTCCTTCATCGTACCGACCTCGTCGTAATTCTCGCGGCTGTGGTCGCCGCTCATCAGAATACGGTCGGAAACGCCCGCCTCAAACAGAGCGGTGCCCATTTCCACCCGATGACGCAGTACGTCGGACATCGTCCCGTCGGAATAGACGAGCGCCCCGAGCACGATGATGCAGTCGACGTCCGAAAGCTCGGCTGCCTGTTCTTCGGTCAGAATATACGGCTCGGCGCTTGAAACAACATACAGATTCAAGCCTGCCAGCAGCGCCAGTCCGACTGCGGCGAGAATGACGCAGACAAGCAGGATGCGTTTGAAAATTCGTTTGCGGTTGGCTTTACGCGCGTCCGGCGCGTTGTTCGGCAGCATAGAGCAGCTCCTTCATCCGCAGCGCGTCCTCGGCCATCGTGCCGGCGGACTCGCATATGATCGTGGGGGAGACGCCGAGAGAAACGATGGCCTCGGCGAGCGGCTCGAAAAACGGACCGTAGGTTTCGTCGGCAAAAGTCAGATGCCGCTTTTCTCCCATTTTCGTGTATTCAATATGTGAAAAATGGCAGTGGAGCGTGTCCGCCGCTTCGCCGCCGAGCGCAGACGCAACCGCGTCGAATATGCGCTTGAAATCGTCCGCCGTCCGCAAAATACCGCCCTCGCGCGCATTCATATGGCCGAAATCGATGACCGGCGCGAGGATCGAGGGCGCGATCCCGCACAGGCGCAGCACTTCATCGAGCGTGCCGAGCTGGTTCTGCTTGCCCATCGTTTCCAGCCCCATCCGCACGTGCGAACCCTTGTCTGCGAGGAGGACGCAGGCCTTTTCCACCGTGTCGGCGGCGTAGGCCATCGCCGTCTCTCGTGAGAGCTTCGCGGCGCTGCCGGTATGTACGACCATGATGCGCGCGCCCAGCGCCTCGCATGCGTCGGCGGAGGCGGCAATGTAGTCCAGACTTTTGGCGCGCTTCTCCTCGAATTCTGAAGACAGGGAAATATAGTAAGGCGTATGCAGCGACATGGAAATGCCCTGTCCGGCTGCCGCTTCACCGATGGCGCTGAGTGTCTTGGCGGATGCGGTGATGCCGTTGCCGCCCTGGTATTCGTATGCGTCCAGCCCGCGGGCGCGGACCCAGGCGGGCGCCTGAAGGGTGGATTTGAACCCTTCCGCATAAAAGGATTCTGAATTTCCGCCCGGCCCGAATTTGGCCGCCATGCTCAGTTACACCCCTTTGATTTAATCTTCCTGCGCCGGTAGACGGAGAGAAACGGCTTTTCCAGCGCCCGCTTCAGGCGGAAAAAGATTGTTTCCTTGGACTTGATGGGCTTAACGAGATAACAGTCTATCCCGGCGCGGTGCGCGGCAAGGCAGTCGGTAAAAATCTGGTCCCCGACAAACAGTACGTTCTCGGACGGCAGACCGAAGGCCTCAATGCAGCGCCGGACGCCATGCGGCGAGGGCTTCTGTGCGTCGGCGACGGTGAAAACGCCCAGCTTTTCATTGAACAGCTCAATACGCTCGCGCCGGTTATTGGACACGAGAGCGGTCTGTATGCCGGCTTTTGCCAATGCGGCGAAATAGTTCATCGTCGCCTCGTCCGGCCGCAGCCGCTCGTAAGGCGCAACCGTGTTGTCCAGGTCGAAGATAACGCCGCGATAGCCGCCTGCCGCCAGGAGGAACGGCGTGATGCTGTATATATTGTCGGTAACATGTTCGGGAATGAACAGGCTGTGCTTTTTCAAATCGTATCCTCCGCGCGCACGCATTTCATCATATATATAAAAGCATATATAGAATTTTAGCATACAAATGCTTCTGTGTAAAGTGGTTTTTGTAAAATAACCCACCGGATCGCCCATAAATTTTTACAAAAAAAGAATTTTAGGTGATGACAAAGCGCGACGGATGTGTTATAATAGCAGTGCGGTTCCGGCGGAGGGCAGAAAGAAAGCCTAACGGCTTTTGCGGATGTCTGTCCGCTGTGCCGAATCAACGGGGTAGGAAAACGCCCTTGTAAGCGCTTTTGCTTACGGCATAATTGCAGCGCGGTCTGCCGGACAGAAGCAAAAATCCTGCCGTTTGCCGCAGAAGCGGCGGGTTTACAGAACCATTGCGGCGCGGGCGGCGCTATATGTGCCCGATGCGCGGGGTCCTGCTGCATGCGGTTGGCGGCCGTCGGTCGTGCGCGGCCTTTTTCGGTCGAACTGCCGTCCGGAGGCGTTTTTCTGCGCATCTGTATTGCGCCGATAATCCGGGCCGGCCTGATGCCGGCGGAAATGGATGTCTTACATATGAGGGAAAAAAATACATTTCGCCGCGGAGGACCTTCCCGCCGCGGAGATGATTTTCGCCGCACGGAGCCTTTGCGCCAAACGGAGGCGGAAAGCACCGGCAGCGTTGTCGCCGGGCGCAATGCGGTGCTCGAGCTGCTGAAAAGCGGCCGGTCTGTGGACAAGATTTATATTCAGACCGGCGCCCGTGAGGGCAGTGTGACCGTAATTGTCGCCGAGGCGGCCAAACGCGGCGTACCTGCCGTCGACGCGGACCGGCGCAAGCTGGATATGCTCTGCGGCGGCGTTGCGCATCAGGGCGTGGCCGCATTGGCATCGGAGGTCGAGTACGTCGGTCTTGCGGACATTCTCCGCATTGCCGAGGAACGCGGCGAAGCGCCGTTTATTGTTGTTGCCGATTCGATCAACGATCCGCATAATCTCGGCGCGCTCATCCGCAGTGCCTGCTGTGCCGGCGCGCATGGTATCGTCATCCCCAAGCGGCGTGCGGTTCAGGTGACGCCGGCGGTCATCAAGTCTTCTGCCGGCGCAGTCGAGCATATTGCGGTCGCGCGGGTGTCCAATCTGGCGGCGGCGATCGACGAGCTGAAAGAAAAAAACGTGTGGATTTATGCCGTTGAAGCCGACGGCGAACCATACTACGATAAGGACTTTTCGACCGGCGGCTGTGCGTTCGTTCTCGGGAGTGAGGGCGAGGGCGTCTCCCGCCTGCTGCGCGACAAGGCGGATTTTATCGTGGCGATCCCGATGTACGGCGGCGTAGGCTCGCTGAACGTATCGGCTGCGGCTTCGGTTGTGATTTTCGAGGCGGCGCGGCAGCGGCACAAGTAAAGTAAAAACACGGATCATTTGAAAGGAACGGATTGAAGCAATGGGCGGCAGACCGACCGGAAAATTGGATATCGGCGCGCTGTTGGACGAGGCGGCCCGCGCGAACGAAGCGCTGCGGTCGGCCGCGCCGCGTACGGACAAGGCCGCCGACCGGCAGCCGGAGGCGCCGGCCGAGGCAAAGCCGGATGAGTCCGCCGCGCCGGATATTACCAGCGAGCTCATACGCCGCTATTCCGAACGCGTGAAGGAGCCCGATCCCCGCAGCAGCACGCAGAGCCTGCGGGATTCGCTGCACGCGCATATGGAGGACGACCGCGAGCTGCTGGCGTATTACAGCGGCCGCAGCGGGCACCGCAGCGGCAAGGTGGACGAATTGTATGAGATCATCAAATCTGCTAAGTCCGCAACCGAATCGGACGCGCGGGTGCGGCCTGTTCCGCATGACGTTTCGCGTTTTCGGGACGCCTCGGAGGTCGAGCTGCCCGAGCAGGCCGAGCAGGGAAAGCTCTTTCCGCTGACCGAGACCATCGAGCTGGGCGATCCGGCGCAGGAGCCGGCTCCGTCGTATGATGAAGACTATAAGAAGCTGAGCGAAAAAATAGAAAAGGGCGAGCTGGATTTCAACGAGGAGACGGAGAACGAAGGGCAGATCTCCATCGTCGACGAGCTGTTGCCGGACGAATTGAAAGTCGGCACGGGCCGCTCGATGGATGAGGAACTGAAAAGCGTCTTTGATATGTTTGATGAGGACCATTACGCCGATCCCGACGGGCCTGACCCTGTCAAACCGAAAAAGAAGGAAAAGCGTCAGCTGCGGGAGGATCCGGCCGACGCGTTTGAATACACCTCCAGAGAGCAGAACGCTGAAATCGGTTCGATGCTCAAAAAAGCCGTCAAGCAAAGCCGTCTGCGGCTGGCGGGCGTGCTGTTCTTCGCGCTGGCGGCGCTGTATCTGGCGCTTGCCTCGCCCGACTCTCAGTTCCATTCCGATTTCCTGCGCCCGGGGCGCTACGGTATCGTTTATATTCTGGTTGATTTGCAGGTGCTGCTGTTCATTGCGGCTCTGAGCCTGTCGTCTATCAAGAGCGGCGCAAAGGCGCTGTTCACGTGGCGGCCGACGGCGGACAGCGTCCTGTTCTTCTCGTTTGCGGTCAGCATATGCTATTCCGTCCTGACGGCATTCATTGCGCCGACGGCTGAGGATTTTGTGCCGTTTTCGCTCTTTGCTGCCGCTGCGGCCGTCTGTGCCGCTGCGGTCAATTACCTGCGCTGCAAAAAAGATCTGCACTGTTTCCGTGTGGTTGCCTCCAAAAATCCCAAATATGTCGCCGCGCGGCTTTCGGGCGGCACGGCGGAGGCCGACGAGTTTTATAAATATTTATTGGATGATTCTGGCCTGTATACCGTTCGGCGAGCCGGCTTTATCAGTGGCTTTTTTGCGCGGATGCGCCGCCGTCCGCAGAGTGAGGACCTGTTCAAGCTGGTCATTCCGGTCGTGTTCCTCGCGGGCGCTGTTCTGTTCGGGCTGCGGCTGTATGCGGGCGACAGCCTCTTCGCTGCGCTGACGGCGTTTATGCGGGTGGCTGCGACGGCCACGCCGCTGACGGCCTTCTTTATGATTTCGCTGCCTGTCATCGCGGCGAACCGCGTGGGCAGGAAGTGCTCGTCCGCGCTCATCGGCAACGCTGTCGGTGAAGAATACGCCGACGCGTCGGTCATTTCGTTTGCGGACACGGAGGTATATCCTTCCAACCTTGTCAAAATCACCAGCATCAAGACCTACGGCGACTACCGCATCGATATGGCCGTGTCGGACTTGGCGCGGGCGTTCGCTTTCATCGGCGGACCGCTTTCCAAAGTGGTTTCCAATATGCTCAGCGAGCCGGTGCAGCCGGTTGAAAATGCGCGCGTGATCGAGTCGGCGGCCGACGGCATCTGTGTGGTGCTGGACGGAGTCGAGATGTACCTCGGCAAGCGCGGCTATATGAAGCGCTGCCGCTTCGGCGCGCCGCGCGACGTCGGTGACGACGAATATGAAGATACGGTGGGCAGCGTGATGTATATGGCCATCGGCGACGCATTGGTCGCCAAGGTCTACGTCCGTTATTCCATAAATCCGCAGTTTAACGACCTTCTGCGTGACCTTTACCGCGCGGGGATGTGCGTGGGCATCAAGACCCTTGACCCGAACATCAGCAATGAGCTGCTTGCGCGCGGAATTACCTTCAACAAATGCCCCATTGCGATTCTCAAGGCGGGCGGGGCCGAGCAGGCCGGCGAGCGCGAGGAAGCGATAGATACCGGCATCGTCACCAACGCATCGATGCACACCTTTCTGAAAATGTTCATCCTCTGCGATAAGGTGCGGCATGTGACGAAATCCAACGGCGTCATCCATGTCCTGAGTGTGCTGCTGTCGCTGTTCGTGGCGTTTTTCCTTACCTTCACAGGCGCGGGCGCGCAGCTCGGACCGGTGTTTGCCGTGCTGTTTCAGGCGCTTTGGCTCATCCCGATTTGGCTCACATCGCGGCTGATTTGACACTTTTGGGCATTTTCCACAAAAAATCCTCCGATTATTCTCCGGGCGAATGTAAAAAATGTAACGAATCGCACTTGAATAATCCGCTTTGATTCTATATAATATAAAATGTCTTGCCGCCTTTTGCGGTACGGACGAATATGATTATAATGGAGGTTTATTTTTGTGGCTAAATTTTCTTCTGACGCGATAAGAAACATTTGCTTGCTCGGTCATGGCGGAGACGGGAAAACGTCGATCGCCGAGGCGATGCTGTATCTTGCTAAGGCGACGGACAGACTTGGTAAGGTCGCGGACGGCAACACCGTCTGTGATTTTGACCCGGAAGAGATCAAAAGAGGCTTTTCACTCTCGACGTCGCTTGCGAATTTCGAGTGGAAGGGCAAAAAAATAAACCTTCTGGATACGCCGGGCTATTTTGATTTTGTCGGCGAAGTGCAGCAGGCTGTCGCCGTGGCGGGCAGCGCGATCATCGTGCTCGAGGCCAAGGGCGGCGTCAAGGTCGGCGCCGAGCTGGCGTGGGATGCGGCCGCAGCCATTCCCAAGGCGTTTTTCGTCAATAAGATGGACGATGAAAATGCCGATTTCGATGCGGTCTTTCAATCCCTGCGTGACAAATTCGGAAAGAGCGTATGCCCGGTCATCGTGCCCTACGGCGAGGGGGCGGAGATGGGATACTACAATCTGCTTCAGGAGGAAGCATATACCTTCGACAAAACGGGCGCGCGCACTGCGGTGCCGCTTCCCGACGCCTATAAAGAAAAAATGGCCGGCTATCAATCGATTATTTTTGAATCTCTCGCCGAGACGAGCGAGGAGCTGATGGAAAAGTTCTTCGCCGAGGAGCCCTTCACCCACGAGGAGCTGGAAACGGCGCTCAACCGCGGGCTCTGCTCGGGCGATATCGCGCCCGTGTTCTGCGGTTCGGCGCTCAATTTCGCGGGCCTTCGCACGCTGCTCAACTACATCGCTTCGTCCTTCGCTTCACCGCTTGACCGCTGCGAAAAAACGGTCATCGGCCCCGACGGCGAGCCGACGACAATCAAGGCGTCGCCGGAGGGCGCGCCGAGTCTGTTCGTGTTTAAGACCGTGGCGGACGCGTTCGGCAAAAAGACCTACTTCAAGGTGATGAACGGTACGCTGAAGAAGGACGCGCAGCTTGTCAACCTCACGACCGGGCAGACCGAGAAGATCAGCCGCATCGTCACGCCGGTGGGCAAGACCGACGTCGAGGCCGACGAGCTGGCTTACGGCGATATCGGCTATACGGTCAAGCTGGTCAATACCAATACCAACGACACCCTCGCTTCACAGGGCTGGACGTATACATATCCGAAGATCGAGTTCCCGAAGCCGTATCTCTGTATGGCCATTTCGCCCAAATCGAAGGGCGACGAGGACAAGATCGCCACCGGCATTGCCAAGCTGCTGGAGGAGGACCTGACCATCCGCTATGAGAACAATGCCGAGACCAAGCAGATGTGCATCTACGGTTTGGGCGAGATGCATATCGACGTCATCACCTCCAAGCTGAAGAACCGCTTCGGCACTACGGTCACCATTTCGCCTGCAAAGGTACCCTACCGTGAAACGATCAAGAAAAAGGTGCAGGTTGAGGGCAAGCACAAGAAGCAATCGGGCGGGCATGGGCAGTACGGCCATGTGAAAATCGAGTTTTCGCCCGGTACCACCGACGGCTTGGAATTCACCGAGACCATTTTCGGCGGCAGCGTGCCGAAGAACTTCCATCCGGCGGTCGAGAAGGGGCTGCAGGAGTCGATGGCGAAGGGCGTGCTGGCCGGATATCCCGTTATCGGGATCAAGGCCAACCTGTTCGACGGCTCGTACCACGACGTTGATTCTTCGGAGATGTCGTTCAAGCTGGCGGCCAACCTTGCCTTCAAGGAGGGCATGAAGCAGGGAGGCGCCGTGCTGCTGGAGCCGGTCGGCGAGCTGCGCGTGTCGATCCCCACGTCCTATTCGGGCGATATTATGGGCGATATCAGCAAGCGCCGCGGTCGGATCATGGGTATGAGCGAGAGCGGCCGGAAGGGCTTTACGGTCATAGAGGCCGAGGTGCCGTCCGCCGAGATGGGTACCTACGCCATCCAGCTTCGTGCGATGACGCAGGGGCGCGGCTCATATTCGTTTAACTTTGTTCGGTATGAGGAAGCGCCTGCCGAGGTGGCGGCGAAGGTGATTGAGGCGGCGAAGAAGGAAGCCGCCGTTGAATGATGCGCAAAAACAAATCAAATAAAAAACTCTGGGAAACGCGTTTATTTTGCACCAACGGCAAATGAATGGCACCTGAAGCGAGGTAACACGAATGGTAAAACAGAAATCTACTCTCAAAGCGGCTTTGGCGGTCCTGCTGGCGCTGCTGACGATCACGACGGCGGTCCTGCTGGCGGCCTGCGACACGGGTACGCTCGATGAGGACTCGATGCCGACGATCCATGTGGAATCGGAAGACGAATCCTCCGGTGATGAAAGCTCGGCTTCGCAAACCCAGCCCGGCTACGCGGACACGCCCGAGATCCGTGACATCGTGAACATCACGCCCGATACGATCTTCGTGACCGGTCTCTGCCAGGAGGGGGCGACAGTCACCATCACCGGCGGGACGGAGGATGTTGTCGTCGAATCGCTCAACGGCTACTTTGTGGCTGAGGTTGGGTTGATTAACACGACGTCTACCCTGTTTGAGGCGGTTGCCTCGGTTGAGGGGCTGGAGGACAGCGAGCCGGCAGGCTTCCGCGGGCAGTATAATGCTACTGCGGAGAAGCGTGTGGACGGCAACGGCGTCACTGTCGGTCTTTCCTCGCGTCTGTTTTTCGACCGCGGAATTGCCGAGTACACCGGTCAGACGCTGATGACCATGTCGCAGCTTCGCGCCTACCGTGAGTATGTCGATTCGCGCGTTGCGGCGCTCGAGCGCCGTTCCGGCGGCAGTGCGATCTCGCTCGTCTATGTGTATATTCCCGACTATGCGACCATTTACAGCGAATATATGCCTGCTTCCGCAGTGAAGGAAACGACTACCACACGTCTTGAGCAGATCAGCGAGAACCTGAACGGTTCGGACGCGGTCATTCTTGATATGACCGACGTTCTGCTGGCTGCCAAGGAAGAGGGCGAATATCCCGTTTATAACGTCACCGACGGCCATCTGAGCGAATACGGCGGATATCTGGTTTATAAGGCCATTTGCGATGTGATGGCGGTGGAATATCCTGATGCGGCCGCACGTGCGCTGGATGAGTTTGATATCACGTATGAAACGAAGGACGGCGGCAGCCTTGTCCATTACCTTGGCGCGGATAAGACGGTTATCCGCGAAAATGCGGTCGTGCTCACGCCCAAATTCACGCTGAATCTCGGTATGGGCGGCGCTACAGGGATCAATATCTCAGAGGTGACCAAGTACGAGGAGGACAGCGTGGCGATGTATACCGGCACGGAGGAAAGAAACACCACGGAGCGTGTGATTTTCGGCACCGGACGTACCAATCTGCCCAGCGCGCTGATCTATCGTGACGACAGCGTCCTGCCCTTCTATGATATCCTTGCCGAGCGCTTCAATAACGTGATGTTTTCCGCGAGCGGCGATTTCACCATCAACATGGCGGATGCCGAGCGTTACAGCGGCGGCACAAAGGCGCTGGTCGATTATGTCATCATGATCGTGTCCGAGACCAACGTCGATAAGACCTTCGGTTCCTGACCGAGCGGCAAAAACGGTCAAATAAAGGCTCCCGCGCGGCGTAAACCGGGCGGGAGCCTTTGGCCGTTGCAGACCGTCGGCGCAGGGAAGCCTTTCGTTAAAAAGAGGAGCGACGGGGTATTTTCGGCGCGATTCGGTCCCGACGGAACAGCCCTATGGTACTGCCATCCCGTTTTTTCAAAAGCTTTTATGCAGAAAAAGTGAATGAAATTGGTTGCGTTTACGACGAGCTGCGGCTGCCGTGCTGCGGCCCTTTGCGGTGCGCGCCGTTGTTTTGCCGGCGCGCGGAAAGGACTCTGATTGTTAAAAAGCATATGAAAAGAAACAGTATCCTTTTAACAGCGTTACTGGTCATTGTTGTCGCGACGCTGTTGGTATACGGCGTGTTCAGCGCTTCCGGCACGCCGCCGTCCGACCTGTCTGAAATGTCCGGCGGGGCGTCCCCCGGCGCGGCGTCCGAAACCGGTTCGACCGGCAGCTCACAGGCGCCGAGCGATCTGCCGTCCGAGAGCTCGGGCGGCGATTCCGGCACCGTTGCGCCGGGCGAAACGCGTATCAGCTTTCTCGCCTGCCCGGATAACATTATCCATCCCTCCGTCTATTACGACGCCATCCGGAAGGCCGCGCAGGCAAACGGCAGCACGCCGGTTTATACATCGCTTGCCACCGGGAAGTACGACTTTGCAGATATGTACGAATATGTCGCCGATGCTATCCGCGATGCGGATATCAGTTATGTGAACGTTGAGACGCTCATCGGCGGGAACGATAACAAAATCTCCGGCTATCCGATGTTCAATACGCCTGAGCAGGCCGGTGAACAGCTTATCGCGCTGGGATTCGATATTTATAACCTTGCGCACAACCATATGCTGGATTCCAATTCGGATGAATATCTTATCAACTGCAACCGCTTTTTTGAGTCTCGCGGATTGACGACGCTGGGATATTATAAAGACCAGGCAGACGTCTCCAATATCAAGATCATTGAGCACGAGGGCGTGAAGATTGCGTTTCTGGCGTATACCTATTCGACCAACGGACTGTCGCTGCAGGCCGGATCGAGCACGGTAATCCCCTATATCAGTGAGTCGCTTATTACGCAGCAGATGGAGCTGGCCAAGGCGCAGGCCGATCTTGTGTTTGTCTCGATGCACTGGGGGGACGAGGACCGCTATGAAGTCAACGCGCAGCAGCGCAGCACTGCGCAGCTTCTCGTCGACCTCGGCGCGGATGTCATCATCGGCATGCACCCGCACGTCATTCAGGAAATGAAGTGGGTCGAGCGTGAGGACGGCGGCCGCTGCCTGCTGACCTATTCGCTGGGCAATTTCATTTCGGGGATGCAGGACGGGTTCAATATGCTCGGCGGTATGCTCGCGTTCGATATCGTCAGGAGCGCGGACGGGACGTGCAGCATCGAATCACCGCAGTTCCTGCCGGTCGTCACGCATTATACGAAGGAGACTGCCGTCTCCGGCGACGATACGGGGCATCGAAACTATAAAATCTATCCGCTCGAGATGTATACCGAGGAGCTGGCCGCACAGCATGGCGTCCAGATTTGGGACCAGACCCATACGCCTACTCTTGTCGGCGGTGCGTTTACGGTCGAGAACCTCAAGCGCACGGTCAAAACGTATATTCCCGCCGAGTTTCTTGCCGATTGGCTGCAATAATACGATTTCTTGACAAAATGGCAAAAAACCGGTTTGTTACCCGCAGCATGTGCCTGTTTCCTGCGAATCCTTTTGGTTTTGCAAGGAAACAGGCATTGTACGGCATATTTTTCCGACGCGTTGCCCGGGGCGTTATACGCAAAAGCGAATATCAAATTAAATAAGAGACAACACCGTTCGGGATTGCTCTCTTTAAGGAGACGAAAGCAAACGCGTCTCCTTTTTTGCGCTCGGACAGGGGAGCCGGCGGCTACGCTTCGCCGTCCGCGAGGGAACGGCGCTTGCTTCTCCGAACGCGATTGATGTGCCGCTCGAAGTCTCCGTTTTCAATCAGTTCGGCCAGCACGTACTGCATATACGTCGGGACGGTGCAGGAGTAAAAGCCGAGCTTTGCGTCAAACGGCTCCGTCAGCCGTTCGGGCAGCACCATATAGCCGACTCGCAGCGACGGCGAGACGGTTTTTGAAAATGTGTTCATATAAATTATGCTGCCGTCCGCCGAATCGGCAAACAACGTTTCTTCCGGCTTGGTGGAGACCGAAAATTCGCTCTCGAAATCATCCTCCACGATGTACGCGCCGCGTTTTGCCGCCCAGCGGAGGTATTCGTGCCGTTTGGAGGCCGACGCGGTCACGCCGCTGGGAAAGCTGCGGTAGGGCGAGATGTGCAGGACGTCGGCCGTGCTCGTCCACAGCGCTTCGCTGTCGATCCCGTCCGCGCCGAGCGGAAGCCGTTCATACCGCACATCCACAGCGCGGTAAACTTGCTCGATCACCTTGTAGGAGGGTGTTTCGATGGCGTACACCTTGTCCCGTCCAAGCAGCTCTACAATCAGCCCGTACAGGTATTCCGAGCCTGAGCCGATGATGATCTGCCCGATTTCGGCGCTGATGCCGCGGCTGCGCGCCAGATACTGCCGCAGTGCTTCGCGCAGCCGCAGGCATCCGGCGTTCGGCGAGCGGGCCAGAATCGATTCGCCCATTTCGCTGAGCACATGACGCATCGTTTTCGCCAGCACCGAAAACGGGAATGCGGGCTCGCCGCCGTTTTCGCGCTTCCCCTCCGGCCGGACGCGGGAAACCTGCGGCGCGGCTGCGGCGAATCCGTCGCCGGTGCGGAAGATTACAAAATAGCCGCTGCGCTCCCGCGCTTCCACATATCCCTCGTCGCAGAGCAGTGCGCAGGCGTGCTCAACGGTTATGATGCTGACGCTTGTTTCCGCGGCTACCGTACGCTTGGACGGCAGCCTGCCGCCGTATGGATATATGCCCTGCACGATGTCCTCCCGTATCTGTCGGTAAAGCTGCAAATAAGCCGGCACACCTGCATTCGTTTCAATCATGTATCTCATCTGGTTATATAAAACTCTCCTATTTTGATTATTTTCATATCTCCAGATTTAGTATATACTTTTTTCATCCAAAATGCAAGGGAGAGAATCGAGATGTCGGAAAATCGTTACGAACTGAATAAGAACCTCGCGCAGATGCTCAAGGGCGGCGTGATCATGGACGTCACCACGCCCGAGCAGGCGAAGATTGCCGAGGCGGCGGGCGCCTGCGCGGTTATGGCGCTCGAGCGCATTCCGGCGGATATCCGTGCGGCGGGCGGTGTGTCTCGGATGAGCGACCCCAAAATGATCAAGGGCATTCAGAACGCCGTTTCCATTCCGGTGATGGCGAAATGCCGCATCGGACACTTCGCGGAGGCACAGATTTTGCAGGCCATTGAAATCGATTATATCGATGAGAGCGAGGTCCTCTCGCCTGCGGACGACCGCTACCACATCGACAAGACGAAGTTTGACGTTCCCTTCGTCTGCGGCGCGAAGGACCTCGGCGAGGCGTTGCGACGCATCAACGAAGGCGCTTCTATGATCCGCACCAAGGGCGAGCCGGGCACAGGCGACGTCGTGCAGGCCGTCCGCCATATGCGTATGATGCAGTCGGAAATCCGGCGTATCCGTGCAATGGCTGAGGATGAGCTCTTCGATGCGGCCAAGCAACTTGCAGTCCCCTACGAGCTGGTGCTCTACGTACATGAAAACGGGAAGCTGCCCGTCGTCAATTTTGCCGCCGGCGGCGTGGCGACGCCCGCGGATGCGGCGCTGATGATGCAGCTCGGCGCGGAGGGTGTTTTCGTCGGCTCGGGCATCTTCAAGTCCGGAAACCCCGAGAAGCGGGCGGCGGCTATCGTCAAAGCGGTTACGAATTTCAACGATGCGCACCTGCTGGCCGAGCTGTCGGAGGATTTAGGGGAGGCTATGGTCGGCATCAATGAGCAGGAAATCGAGCTGCTGATGGCGGAAAGAGGCAAATGACCGATGCGCATTGCCGTACTGGCCCTGCAGGGGGCCTTCATCGAACACGAGCGGATGCTTGCATCCCTTGGGGCGGACGTTTTCGAGCTCCGGCAGGAAAAGGACCTGCACCGTCCTTTTGACGGGCTGGTCCTCCCCGGCGGGGAAAGCACCGTGCAGGGCAAGCTGCTGCGGGAAACGGGGATGTTCGAACCGCTGCGCAGCAAAATCGAGGCCGGACTGCCCGTATTCGGCACCTGCGCCGGACTGCTGCTGCTGGCCAAGCGGATTGAAAACGACGACCGGACGCATTTCGCCGTAATGGACGTCGCCGCCGTTCGCAATGCCTACGGCCGTCAGCTCGGCAGCTTTGCCGCCGAAACCGAATTTGCAGGCGTCGGGCGCGTTCCGGCCATTTTCATCCGTGCGCCCTATATCGGGGAGGTGTTCGGCCAATCGCAGGCGCTTGCGTCGGTAGACAACCGTATCGTCGCTGCACAGCAGGGCAATATGCTGGTGACGGCGTTCCATCCCGAGCTAAGCGGCGACCCGTCGGTGCATCGGTATTTTCTTGAAACGCTTGTTGCACCCTCGCAATAACACTGTCTGAAGAAGCGGCGCTGACTGCGCCGCTTCGCCCTGTTTTTTGCTTTCGGGCGCGTTTGCCTGCACATACGGTGTAAGGTTTTTGAAATTTTCGTATAAAATCGGATTACAGGAGTTGACATTTGCCTTTGGTTAGTGTATACTAACTAAGGAAGCGGGAGATGTTAGTGAGTACCGCACAATTCTGATGGTGCGATTGCGCCGCTTTTCGTCAATTTAAGAAAAATACGCGCGTATAGTGATTTATTTTTTGTGATGAATGACGGAAAAGATGCAAGCAAGCGTGCCGTAAAGACTTCAGCCGTGCATTGTGCGGTACCGCCTTAAAAAAGCTGCCGCTTTCTGAATGAAATATAGTTAGTGCAAACTAACTATAAAGACGGCCAAGATATGGCTGAAAAGGAATTCTGGTCGTTCGGAACCGGGATGACCGAGTAAAAAAGAAAGGAGGCTTTCGCATCGCGAAAGCAATGGTGGAAGTTATGTATTATGAATCGGATATGCTTATCGTACTTGGAAGTGCCGCCTGCGTCCTTGCGATCGTCTCCGTCGTGAAATGCCTTTGCCGCAGATACGGCTCTGCCCGCCGGCTGCCGCGCGGCGGAGAATAAAAGCGCATATGCCGAACGCTCTGTGCGGATCGAATACCTGCCGGAGGGCGGGTTGCCTGCCGGCAAGCGACGGTTGTACTGCCGTGCGCGTTCACAACGCAGACGGGCAGTATACGATGACGGCTTATCCCGTTTTCCCCGGAATTACCTTCGTGTACAACGAAGCGCATATTCAATCCGTGCCACGGGAGACGCCGGAGAGAGCGGCGGACGACATCGTCGAGATCAGCCATTGCCGAGAGGGACGCTTGGAATACAGCATCAACGGGGCGGTTTGCTATCTGGAGCCCGGTGATCTGGCCATCGCGCGGACGAGCAGCGTTTCGGGAGAGTCGTATTTTCCCCTTCGGCATTACCATGGACTGACTGTGCGGATGGACTTGAACAAAACGCCCCAATGTCTTTCCTGCCTGCTGGACGACGTCAAGGTGCAGCCGAAGGCGCTCGCGGAGAAGTTCTGCGGCCGTAAAGGAGGATTCGTTGCCCGCGCAAATCCGTCTGTCGCGCATATTTTTTCGGAGCTGTATTCGGTTCCCGGGACGATTCAAAAAGGCTATTTCAAAGTCAAGGCCTTGGAGCTGCTTCTCTTTTTGAGTACGCTGGATTTGGCGCGCGACGAAACGGAACGGCGCCGTTATAGCCGGGCGCAGGCGGAACTGGCCAAGGCGATCAGCAAGTATATGATGGAGCACAAGGATGACCGTGTTACGCTCACACAGCTTTCCGAGCGGTTTCATTTGTCCGGCGCCTGCATCAAAAAGCTTTTCAGGGGGGTCTACGGTGTTTCCGTGGGCGCGTATATCCGCACGCAAAAAATGGAATCGGCGGCATATATGCTCGAATCCACCGGCAGGACAATCCTCGACATTGCCAATGCGCATGGATATGACAACGGAAGCAAGTTCGCCAATGCCTTCCGCAGTGTCAAGGGCGTGAATCCTGCCGAGTACCGATGCAGACTGCGTGCGAAAGCGGATAAACCGTATCCGAACGGAGTCTGATCGGAGCCTTTCGGAGCGGAGTCGGCACCGGCTGTGTGGTACAATAAAGCCGTAAGCAAAATGCGGCTGCAAATCTACGAAAGGAAATGATACATATGAGCATCGTTATCGTAGGCGGAAACGAATGTATGACCCGTCAGTACAAGGAGCTTTGCGGCGAATTCAATTGCACGGCAAAGGTATATCCCAAAACGACAAGCGGTTTGAAGAGCATCGGCTCTCCGGACCTGCTGGTCCTGTTTACAAATACCGTTTCGCATAAAATGGTGCGCTGTGCGCTGAATGAGACAAAAGGCCGCAACACCAAGATTGCACGCTCGCACCGAAGCTCTATGGCTGCGCTGCGGAGCATTCTTGAAGAGCATGTGTCCTGAAAGGAGGGGAGGGGATGCCTGAAGAACTGCTGGTCATCCACTGCTCCCCGACGCTTGCGGGATTAAAAACGGCGAGCCTGTTTGCCTGCACCTTTGCAGACGACCGGGAAATGCGGAGCTGTGTCCGCTGCTGGAACCGACGGCTGACGGGAAAGGGACTGCGTATCCTGCCGCTGTGCTTTGAAAACGGCCGCGCGCTTATCTATGTGTACCGGCCCGCGCGTCTGTCCCGTGACCTGCGGCATGGAACGGCCTGCCGTCTGCTCCGCGAGCGCGGTTATCCGGCAGGCGGTACCTCCGAGCGCTGCATCATCCGGCTGATGAAGCGCATGCGTGAGCAGGACGAGTTCCCGCATGAGATCGGGTTGTTCCTCGGCTATCCGCCGGAGGACGTCCGCGGTTTCATCGAAAATGGCGCGCGGGGCTGTAAGTGCGTCGGCTGCTGGAAGGTCTATGGCGACGCGGAGACGGCACGGGAAACATTTGCCAAATATAAGAAATGTACGGATGTCTACCGTGCGCGGTATGCGGAGGGCAGGTCTGTCGAACGCCTTACTGTCGCCGGCTGATATATAGTAAACGACATCAATTTTCCTGCTTATCCCGGCCACGGGTGTAAAAATCACAGCATCTGCGGCCTGTCTGAGAGGGAATTGGAATGTCGTTAACTGTAGAAACAATTATAAAGAAAGGTTGGAGAATGGGATATGCGTAAAATCGCAGTGGTGTATTGGAGTGGCACCGGCAATACTGAGGCAATGGCCGCGTCGGTTGCAGAGGGTGTGCAGGATGCGGGCGCGGAAGCGGTGATGATGACGGCTTCCGAGTTTGACGTCACGATGATGGACACATTTGACGCCGTCGCCTTTGGCTGCCCGTCGATGGGCGCGGAGGAACTGGAGGAAAGCGAGTTCGCACCGATGTTTTCGGCGTGTGAAGCGAAGCTTTCCGGCAAACGGATCGCACTGTTCGGCTCCTACGGCTGGGGCGACGGTGAATGGATGCGGACCTGGGAAGAAAATTGCAAAAATAACGGCGCGGACCTCGTCTGCGAGCCTGTAATCTGCAACGAAGCGCCCGACGATGAAGCGATCGCCGCCTGCAAGGCGCTCGGTACCGCTCTGGCGCAGTAGGGCGGCCTTGCGGGAAGGCTGTTTCCTGCGGGCGTGCGCTGCGGATGCAAGAGAACAGCGCCGGATGCCGGCACGATGTACATTGGCGGGGCAATGGTTGGGCTTCGCTTGTGTTCGGGGGCTTTCCGCATCGTTATGCGGCAAAGCGGAATATCGGAAGCAGCCGGAGCTTTTTTCAATTGTGCCGGCAATTCCGCATTTCCACACGCGACGGTTTGACAGAAAAATCCCTTCACGCCCGAATGGGCGGAAGGGATTTTGCCATTATCGCGTTTTGTACCTGCGTACCAGCGACGAAATCAAACAGCTTACCGCATAGACAACGATGTACAGCAGCGTCGACAGGAATACAAACAACACCATTGAACCGACCTCGCCGCTGCTGACATCCGCCATCAGCAGGAACGCGCACAGCATCGCGGCGTACAGCAGTACGATGTGGATTGTCCGCTTCGCAGCAGAAGGCAGCCCCTTCACGTCGAAAATCAGGAATGAAGCGCCGAATACCGCGGAAGCAGCGAGGATAATCATAAAGTTTTGAAACAGCAGCGTAAATACGGCAGCCGGCTCGCCTGCGGAATCGGCAAGCATCAGCGCCATCACCGCCGTGTAAAGCACCGCGCTGACCGTGAAGCACAGACAGGCGCGGAACACAACGTCCTTGAGCACGCCCGTGCGGCTTTTTTGTACGTCCATACGTTCGTTCAAAAGCTCAGTGCGTGTCGCGGATAAAGGAAGCCAGCGACGCCGGAACGTCCTCTGCAGGGAGAGAGGCGGTCATCACGCAGTGGATGTTGTTCTTTTCGGTAATCTCATTGAGCGCGAGGAAGAAGCGCTCAAACGCGGCAATGTCGTCGCCGCAGATTTTCAGCGCGCTGTCGATGAACAGCTCGGTTACGTCGTAGTTGCCCGCGAGGATGCCGCAGATGAAGCCGTACAGCTTATCGGCACCGAACACGTCGTAATCGCCTGCATCTGCCAGCCGGACGCGATAGTTGATGTCATAGGTCAGCTTCCGTTTGTACTCAACGCAGACGACGGAGCCGTGCGATTCGTTGGCGGCCTTGTTGATTTCATCCACAAGTGCTTTCGTTTTGCCTGTTCCTTTGACGCCGACAATGAGTTTAATCATAAACGTTCGTCCTCCCTGTTTTTTCGGTATCTGTATTGTACAGGATATGCCTGCAAAAAGCAAGTCTTATTTTATGAATTTATTTTCGCCAGGAGCGCTTCGCGCTCTTTTTCATATCCCGGCTTGCCGAGCAGCGCGAACATATTCTTTTTATACGCTTCTACGCCAGGCTGATTGAAGGGGTTGACACCGAGAATGTAAGCCGACGCGGCGCAGGCGAGGCAGAAGAAATAGACCAGCGCGCCGAAGGAGAACTCGTCCCGCCGTTCGTATTCCACCACCAGCGAGGGGACGCCGCCGTCGCGGTGCGCATACAGCGTGCCGAGGAAGGCTTTTTCATTCACATCGAACAGCGATTCGCCGGCGATATAGTTGAGCTTGTCGACGTCGGCTTCATCGTATGGGACCTTCAGCGCGCAGCCGCATTCGGTCTGGCGCACGACGGTCTCGAACAGCATCCGCCGTCCGTCCTGTATATACTGCCCCATCGAGTGCAGGTCGGTTGAGAAAATGGCGGAGGCGGGGAAGATACCCTTGCCGTCCTTGCCCTCGCTCTCGCCGAAGAGCTGCTTCCACCACTCGGTCAGCGAGCGCAGCGCCGGTTCATAGGAGCAGAGAATCTCAACCTCCTTGCCGTCAGCGAGGAAGGCGTTCCGGTACAGCGCATACTTGTACGCGTCGTTCGACAGGCCGGCCGCGAACAGCGCTTCGCGCTCGGCGGCGGCGCCGGCCAGGATTTTGTCGATATCCGCGCCGCAGACTGCAATCGGCAGCAGGCCGACGGCCGAAAGCACCGAGAAGCGGCCGCCGATGTCCTCCGGCACGACGTAGGTTTCAAAGCCGTTTTCGTCGGCAAGCTGCTTGAGCGCGCCGGTGTGCGCATCGGTGGTGGCAAAAATGCGGCGGCGCAGCTCGTCCTTGGAATAACGGCTCTGCATATAGGACAGCATCACGCGGAAGGCGATGGCGCTTTCGGTCGTCGTGCCCGACTTGGAAACGACGTTGACCGAAACGTCCTTGCCCTCGCAGAGCGAGATGACCTCTAAAATTTCACTGCCGGAAAAGGAGTTGCCGATGAAATAGATGTCCGGCGTGCGCTTGCGGATGGTATTGTAGTTCGGGCTGCGCAGGAAGTCGATGGCCGCCTTGGCTCCCAAATAGGAGCCGCCGATGCCGATGACGACAAAGATGTCGCTGTGCGCCTGAATGGCGGCGGCGGTTTTTTTGATGCGCGCGACCTCCTCGCGGTCATAGTCGACGGGCAGGTCGATCCAGCCGACGTAATCGTTGCCGGCGCCGCTCTTGTTGCGGATCTTTTCGTCGGCGTCGCGCAGCAGCGGCAGAAAGGCGGCGGCCTCCGTGCGGCAGGCGCCTTGGCCGAGATAGGTGTCGTTGAGCTTGATGGGCATATGTTCAGACTGTTCCTTTCCGGCCGCCCGCCGGAAAGGCAGGCGGCATTTATCGATTTCTGTACAGTCTGTATTATATACCGCATTTTACGCAAATGCAAGCAGCTTTTTCAAAACACGCGAAAAAATGTCGGGAAAGCCGATTTCTCCGTTGTCTGCCGTTACCCGTACCGGCACCTTGGTCTGCAATTCCCCGTCGACGTAAAATTCGACGTAGCCGGCGACCGCACCCTTCTCAACCGGTGCCTGCAGCGACGGTTCGATGGTGAGCCGCTGCTCGATCTTGGCTTCCTTGCCCTTTTCCAGCAGCAGCGAGAAGGAATCGTATTCCAGCTCGGAGTAATCGTTGAGCCCGCGCTCGACCCGGATCGGCTCGATGTCCAACTTTTCGGGCGTGACGATGCGGTAATTTGCAAATCCGTAGTCGAGCATCTGCTTAGCCGTTGCGAAGCGCTCGTCGCTGCTCTCGCCGCCGAGCACGACGGCGATGAGCGTCATCCCGTCGCGGCAGGCCGTTCCGGACAGGCAGTATTTCGCCTCGGTGGTATAGCCGGTCTTCATCCCGTTGGCGCCCGAATAGAAACGGATGAGCTTGTTGGTGTTGGCCAGTCCGAACGCGCCGTTGCGGATGGTGTCCATCCAGATGGTCGTGTATTCGAGGATCGTCGGGTGCTTGAGCAGCTCGCGCGTGACCAGCGCCACATCCAGCGCGCTCGAATAGTGACCGTCCGCATCCAGACCGGTGGTGTTGACATAATGGGTGTTCTTCATCCCGAGCTGCTGTGCGCGCTCGTTCATTGCCAGGATGAAGCTGTCCTCGCTGCCGTAAATGTGCTCGGCCAGCGCGACCGAGGCGTCATTGGCCGATACGACAACCAGGCATTTGAGCAGTTCGCTGACGGTCATCTTCTCTCCCGGCTCCAGGTAAACCTGAGAACCGCCCATTGAAGCGGCGCGGTCACTGACCGTCACCTCTTCGTCCATAGACACGCGCCCGCTGTCGATGGCCTCCATAATCAGAAGCGTGACCATCACCTTCGTGACCGAAGCAATCGGGAGCGGCTTGTTCTCTTCCATTTGGAAGAGAATGCGGCCGCTTTCCGCCTCCATCAGCAGCGCGCTGCGAACGGGAAAGTCGCCGACGAGTGCGGCCGGAGCTTCGTCGTCGTACCAATATTCCTCAAACGCGTAGTCAAATTCAAATACAGAAGCCGTCTCGGTCGCCAGCGCCGTCCCCGAAAGGGAAGAGAGCAGCAGAGCAGCGCAGAGCAGCAGGCTTACAAAACAGTGCGGGCTTTTCATTACCGTCATCCTTTCAAGATCGTTTCTTGTCTATAATAGATGCGTATGAAAAGCCCGTCTCGTTTATGCGCGTGCGGACGGCGTTTCCGCCGGTTCGAGCGCGATTTTTTCGTACCGCTTCAGGATGTCCTCGATTTCATATTCGCGCGGACCGTTGAAGTAGGAGCGGATGCGGCCGCCGAAGGGGCGGAACCACTTCTCTTCCAGCGCTGCGGTCCCCAGACACGCGCCGGCAATCGATCCGGCCGTCGCTGCGGTGCAGTCGTTGTCGTGCGCCATCGCCACACATTCGGAAAAGGCGCGACCGCAGTCGTTTTCGCCCAGAGAGAGGCCGAACACCGTCAGGCAGGCATTGTTGATCGTGTGGACGCTGTGCATGCCCGGGTAGCGTTCATCCACCAGTGCGGCTGCGTGGCGATAGTCGCGCACTTTGCCGTAAAGGTCCAGCGCCCAGCGCAGGCCGGCGGCCAGTTCGCAGTTTTCGGGAATGTACAGCAGTCCGTCGCAGAGCGAGCGGTAGACGTCTCCGGTCGCAAAGCCGATAGCCAGCACTGCCGCGAAGTACATCGACCCGTAGATGCCCTCGTTCCGATGCGAGATGTATGCGTCGGTGTACGCCATACGCGCCGCCAGCTCGGGGTTGCCCGGCGCCATATAGCCGTAGCCGTCGCAGCGGATGTCCGCGCCGATGAGGTCGGTATAGGGATTGTCCTTCTCGGCGGCCTCGTAGATGTCTACACCTGCTTGGAGGTTCTTCAGCGCTGCATCCTCGGCCGTGTAGGCCAGCGTGATGTATTTCAGCCACGCCTGCGCCACATCCTCAAGCGTAAAGGCTCTGCCCTTGCCGCTCTCTTCGGCGATGAACAGCGAAAGCAGGGTGTAGCCGACGTCATCGTCGCAGGGGACGGCATTCAGGTGCGGCAGCGTGTAGCTCTTGAAGGTATCGTATAAATAGCGCGGTTCGTCGGGTATGGGTGTCGCCGTCCAGTAGTTCTCCAACGGGAAGGGCAGTTTCAGCTCGGCGGCATACTTTTCCATCTGCTCGATCGACCAGCCCTCCACCGGCGCGCCGAGCGTGCAGCCGGCCAGCCGCGCCAGCAGCGCAGCCCGGAGCCGGTCGCGGTAGGCTGCGGGTTCCACCGGCGCGTAGGTCTTTCGCCCGGCCGGTCGGGCGGCGAGTATTCCGGCATAGGTCTCTTCAAAGCGGTTCATATTCTGCTCCGTTCCGCCGTTTTTCTGCGGCGTGTATTGTTATACTGAAACACAATGCAAAACGGTACAAAAAACGGGCATAATCAGATTTTGCGATCGGAAAAAATCACATATATGGAGTGCGCGAAGGTTTTTGCCTTACCGTTTTATTGCGTTTTCGTATTAGCCACATTATAACGGGATGTATAAAAAAATGGTTGAATTTTTTGTATCTCTGTGGTAAACTTTCCGTGCCGTTTGAAATGAGAGGAGGGGAAGCGCTTGATCGAATCGCTGGAGCGGGAGACGGATTGGCTCGACGCGCTGCGCATGGCGGACAAGCCGGTCCTGCTGTATGGGATGGGCAACGGTGCGGATAAGATCCTCGCGCTGCTGTCCGGCGCGGGGCTGCATGTGTCCGGCGTGTTCGCTTCGGAGGGCTTCGTGCGTGGGCACAGCTACCGCGGGATGCGTGTGCTGACGCTGCGCGAAGCGGAGGAACGGTTCGGCGATTTCATCGCCCTGCTTGCTTTCGGTATGGAGGGCGGGCCGGACGAGGCGCTGCGGGCAGTCGCTTCCCGCCACCGCCTGCTCGTGCCCAACCTGCCGGTGTACGGCGACCGTCGGCTGGACAAGGCATACATCCGAAGGAATGCCGCCCGCATTCTGTACGTGTATGAACGGCTGGCCGACGGCTATTCCAAAGCGTTGTTGTACGAGCTGCTCCGCTTTGATATCAACGGAGACCCATCCGCATTGCTGGCAATGGAAAGCCGCTGTACCGAGCCGTCCGCCTATTTTTCCCATAGCCGCGCGCATATTGACATCGGCGCGCATGACGGCTCCACGCTCCGCACTTATCACGCAGCCAATCCCGCGCATGGCGCACTGCTGGCCGTCGAGCCTGACCTGCACGCCTTCCGGCGTCTCTGCACAGCGGTCGCAGACATTCCCGGCGCCCGGCCGCTGCACGCCGCCGCGTCCGACCGTGCGGGAGAGGCGCGGTTTGCCGCCGGACATGGGCGCGGCTCGGCGCTGGCGCCGTCGGGAACGCCTGTGCGTACCGTAACGGTAGACGGCCTTTGCGGGCGCACCCGTCTGGGATTGTCCGGCGTCCTGCGCGTCGGCAGCCTGCGCGTTGACGCCGAGGGGGCGGACGGACGTGTGCTCTGGGGAGCTGCGAATACGCTTTACGAGGATGCGCCCGCGCTCTGCGTGGCCGTCTATCACCGCGCATTCGATCTTATCGAGCTGCCCCGGCTGGTGCTGGCGCAGCGGCCGGATTACAGGCTTACGCTGGGGAAAAAGGACTATATTCCGGCGTGGGATGTGTTCCTTTTTGCCGAAAAACGAAAAAAATAAAAATATCCACTTCCAATCCGTGCGTGTTTGTGCTATAGTATACAGGTATAAGCGTTCGGTGCTCCGTGCGCCGTGCGGATTGCTCTCCAAGCCGTGCCCTTGCTCGGCAGCCGTTTATCAGCCTTTGTTCGACGGCGACTCGGGCTGCATTGCGCCGGAGGATGCATAGCCTCGGAGGATGCCGCTCCGACGCCGGATTTTTGTGCAGCGAAGGCATGCGGTTTTTTATTCGGGCGCGGCTCCGAAGAGTTTCATTCCCAAGGACGGGCCGGGTATAAATACACCAAGCGATGAAGGTTGACTATGTGATGACAAGATGAAAAATTCCACCTCCGGCGTGCCGAAAACAATTGCTGCCGTCCATGATATATCCTGCTACGGCCGCTGCTCGATGCAGGCGGTCTGGCCTGTCCTTTCCCATTACGGGCATCTGGTCTGTCCGCTTCCGACGGCGCTGCTGTCCACGCATACGGGCGGCTTCGACCACTTTACCTTCCTTGACCTGAGCAGTGAAATGGAAAAGATCCTTGACTCATGGCGCGGCGAGGACATCCGCTTCGACGCGGTCTACAGCGGCTTCCTCGGGAGTGCACGGCAAATCGGCACCGTGCTTTCGCTCATCGGCAGCCAGTCCGGGGCGCTTGTGCTCGTCGACCCGGTGATGGGCGACAACGGCGAAATCTACAAGACCTATACCTCCGAGATGTGTGAGCTGATGCACCGGCTGTGTGCGCGTGCGGACATCATTACCCCCAACCTGACCGAAGCCTGCCTGCTCGCGGGCGTTCCCTATGACCCGCAGCCCGACGACGCAGCTGTTGCGGGTTTGATCGAACGCCTGGACAGCCTGTGCGGAAAATCCGCCCGCACCATTGCTGTCACCGGCATCCGGCGCGGCGACCAAATCGGCGTCGCCTGCTCGGATACGCGGAACGGCGGCGGGCGCATCGAATACAGGCTCGCGCCCTACTGCGAAACCTTTTTTCCCGGCTGCGGCGACCTGCTGGCTTCGGTTCTGCTGGCCGGTGTGCTGGCCGGCCGCACCGCTTCCGACACGCTCGGTCAGGCCGTGTCGTTTATTTCAGAAGTTTCTTATAAAACGCAGCGGCTCGGCACGCCGCCGCGCGAGGGCGTGGTGTTTGAAAATGAGCTGTACCGCCTGATCTGACGGCTTTTGCGGCCTTGCCGCGACAAGAATCATGGATGCGGCTAAGCCGTCCGCCCCAAGGTCGCAGTGCCCGGGTGCTTTGTCTCTGCATTCCATTTCCATAGAAATGATCGGATGAAGCGCTTGATTCGGCAAACCGGCAAACGTGCTGAAGCCGGTTTCGTATCTGCCGTCCCGCATAAAATTCGGGACATTTGACGTCCCATATCTGTTTTCCTGTGCGGTGCAGCCGCGTCGGATAACGGGATTATGACCGATACCGTAGGAAAGGACCGTTCCCAACCATGTCCAATTCCGCTAAGAAATATAAGCGTATGGCCGTCGCCGCGCTGGCTGCGGCGCTGATTTTCCTCGTCGTCGCTTTTCTGCAGATTCCCTTCCCGATCGGGCAGGGCGGCTATATCAATATCGGCGACGCGTTCATCTTCCTCTTCGCCACGCTGCTGCCGCTTCCCTATGCGGTTGCGGCGGCGGCCGTCGGTCCCGCGCTGGCCGACGTGGCAAGCGGCTATGCGGTCTACGCGCCCTTTACGCTGCTGATCAAAGCGGCGATGGCGTTCTGTTTTGACAGTCGGAGAAAAGGCTTCGGCGCGCGCAACCTGCTCGCGTCCGGCGCGGCCGTCGCCATTCTCGTCGTCGGCTATTATCTGGCCGACGCGGTGCTTGCGCGCAGCTTTATCGTGCCGCTGGCTGCGGCGCCGTTCAATCTCATCCAAGGCGCGGTTTCCGCGGCATTGTTCGCGGGACTGTCTTATATACTGGAAAAAAGCGCATTCTATAATGAATTGAAAGAGGATCTGCGCTGACTTTTTCAGGGGCGGGCTGCGCCCTGACCCCGGACTGTTCGGAAAGGAATCATTGAAGATGAAAGCAACAGCATTGCAACAAACGATCCGTGACGGCGGCTACGATGCCGTATTCGCCGGACTCTACGGCAAAGGCCGTGTCGAGACGCAGCGTGCGCGCTACGCGAGGCTGCTCGACGGCTTCCTCGCGGTCTACGGCGACCGCGAGGCGGCGCTGTTCTCGGTGCCGGGACGGACGGAGGTATCCGGCAACCATACCGACCACCAGCACGGCCGCGTGCTCGCGGCGGCGGTGGATATCGATATCATCGCCGCAGCATCTCCGACCGATGAGGGTGTCGTACGCCTTAAGAGCGAGGGGTATCCCGAGGATGTGACCGATATCCGCAGGCCCGACGCGAAAGCGTGCAGGCGCGGGACCTCCTCGGCGCTCATCGCGGGTGTCTGCGCCGCGTTCGAGGCTGCGGGGCGCAAAACAGGCGGCTTTTGCGCCTATACGATGTCCGATGTGCTCACCGGCTCGGGACTGTCGTCCTCGGCCGCGTTCGAGGTGATGCTCGGCAACATCCTCAGCCATTTCTATAACGAAGGCCGTGTGCCGGCGGTCGAGCTGGCCAAAAGCGGCAAGTACGCTGAAAACGAGTTTTTCGGCAAGCCCTGTGGGCTGATGGATCAGGCTGCCTGCGCCGTCGGCGGCTTTGCGTATATGGATTTTGCATCCGCCGCCGAGCCGGAGATCGAAAAGCTGTCGCTCGAACTGGGCGGCCGTATGCTCTGCATTGTCAACACCGGCGGCAACCACGCCGACCTCACAGACGATTATGCGTCCATCCCCGCTGAAATGAAAGCGGTTGCCGCCGTATTCGGAAAAAACTGCCTGCGTGAGGTGGACGAGGCGGCGTTCTATGCGTCGCTGCCCGCGCTGCGCGAAACCTGCGGAGACCGTGCCGTGCTGCGCGCAATTCACTTTTTTGCGGAAAACGAGCGGGTATATGCGCAGCGCGCCTGCATTCGGGCGGGCGATACGGAGGGCTTTCTCTCGCTCGTGCGGGAATCGGGCGACTCGTCGTTCAAGTACTTACAGAATATCTATACGGTTAAAAATGTCGGCGAGCAGGGCCTGAGCCTGGCGCTGGCGCTCTGCGGCAGGCTCGGCGCGGTCTGCCGCGTCCATGGCGGCGGATTCGCCGGTACGGTGCAGGCGTATGTGGAAAAGAGTCGGGCGGAGGTGTTCCGCGATACGCTCTCGGCCGTGTTCGGCGAAAGCGCCTGCCTGTTCCTTTCCTTCCGCCCTTACGGTGCGGTTCGGGTGGAGCAGACGCGAATTTTGGAAGGAGAAACGGCGTTCGATGTCTGAACGGCTTGAAGCATTTACGCTGTTTTCCTCTTCCAAGGGGAACAGTGCCCTTTTTCGGTATCAGAACGAATGCATCCTCATCGACGCGGGCGTTTCGGCGCGCGCGCTGGACGCCTCCCTGCATATGCTCGGTGCGTCGCTGCGTGAAGTCAAAGCCGTTTTCGTCACGCATGAGCACAGCGATCATATTAAGGGGCTGGAGATGATCGCCAGGCATTTTCGGATCCCCATTTATGCGCCTTACCTTTGCTGTCGCTTCATTCGCGCCAAATATCCGAGTACGGCGGGATTGCTGCGCGTGCTGGACGGACCGGTCGAAGCGGGTCCGTTCCTTCTCCGTCCCTTTCCGACGCCGCACGACGCGGAGGATTCGGTCTGCTACCGCGTGGAAGCCGGAAATGCCGCAGTTGGTTATGCGACCGACATCGGCCACCTCACGGCCGACATCGGGCGCTGCGTTCTCGGCTGTGACGCCGTCGTGCTCGAGAGCAACCATGACATCGATATGCTGAAAAACGGAGGCTATCCTCTGCCGCTCAAAAAGCGCATTCTCGGTGAATACGGGCATCTTTCCAACCGTACCTGCGCGACGGCCCTGCCGCGGCTGGTCGAAAGCGGCGTCCGCCGCGTGGTGCTGGCTCATCTTTCCCCGGAGAACAACCGCCCGGCGCTTGCATACAGCGAGAGCCGCGGCGCGCTGGCGGCCAAATCGATTTCCGTTGCCGGCGAATCGGTTTCGGCCGACGTTTCGCTCGCCGTTGCCTCGCCCTGCGAGCCGGTGCGCATACTGTGAAAACATCGCCCACGGCTAGAGGGAGTCCTCAATCTGAAAAAAGGCGC
>ERZ857984.383-NODE-383-length-56102-cov-5.729548_pt1 | contig 56102 bp, 54 predicted proteins | sample MGYA00519914_ERZ857984 | MGnify/ENA primary metagenome ERZ857984 (study PRJEB31778, sample SAMEA3449417) | human gut metagenome | biome: human gut; feature: human-associated habitat; material: faeces | place: United Kingdom | collected 2010/2012 ...
TTTTAAGTGTCTCAATTTTATTGCATAATTTAGTTAAAACTTTTTTAACTTCAATCAACTTTGATAGCTTATCAAGGAAAATTAAAAATCCTTGTTTAGTTATAAATAAAAATTTTTTAAAGGAGGATTTCACAATGAAATCTAAACAAATTATTATTATGCTCTTATCGTTTATTATCCTGTTTGCGATAAGTTGCAAAAATGACGACAAAACGGGAAGTATTCCTGCTAGTGTGGGAGATGCTACATTTATAGGCACTCTTAATAGAACGGCTTTAAACGGACCATCTGAAATCAGACTACCAGATACTTATAGAGTAGGTCCAAACGGAGACTCTGAATTAATAATAGCAGGTAATAAAGTTAGCTTTATGTCATTAGTAGAAGCACAATTATTCACTTCTGGCGACAATAAAGTTGTGGAAGCAAGCGTAGAATATTCCGATGCTGGAACAACCGTAAAAGAGTATATAAAAATAACTTTAGATAATGCGTCAACTCCTACCACTGCTCAAGTTGAATACCAAACGGGATTTTCTGACAAAGGAATTGTTGTCACGGCTACTTATACGGGAAATTTAACTAAACAATAATTACAGAGATAAAAAAAGAATAATTAAAAGGCATCGTATTTAATGCGGTGTCTTTTTTAAATATAGCAAAACAAATGATGAAGAGCTATCATAATTGGCAAGAAAATAGACAATAATATAAAATTAGTCGTGAATGCTTTGAGTTGCATAACCGATTTATATAATTTTGATTATAGAGTGAATTAATATTTTTTCTTCGTATATTGTATTTTAATAAATTTTATTAAAAAAATTGTTATAAAATAATTGAAGAAGCAAAAATAGCGCTATAATTAAAAATATTTAGGAAAAATCAATATTATTATTTCTTATCATTTTTAAATTTGAAATAAGAAATTTCTTCAACCATATTCTCCGTTCTGTCCGAAACTTCTTTGCTTGAAAAAGCGCTTTCTTGCGCCATATCGGAATTTTCCTGCGTTATATTATTTAATTCTATCACGGCTTGATTTATCTGATGTATGCTATCTTCTTCTTGAATAGACGAATTTGCTATTCCCGTTAAAACTTCTGAAACTTCATTTACGGATTTTTCTATCTCGCTTAAAAGTTCGGAAGATTGAGTTACCGATACATTTCCAACTTCTATTTTATTTACAGTATCTTCCACTATATTTGTAATATTGCTTGCAGCGTCATTAACAGTTTGAGCTAAAGACCTTATTTCGCTTGCCACAACCGCAAAACCTCTTCCTTGCTCTCCCGCTCTTGCAGCTTCAACGGCGGCATTTAAGGCGAGTATATTTGTTTGAAATGCTATAGATTGAATCATTTTAGTTATGTCGGATATTTTTTTACTAGATTCTGAAATTTCTTTCATGTTATTTGCAGTTTGTATTACGGCTTCGACTCCGCTTTTAGTATCCGAATATGCTTTTTCACTCATATTTTTCGCTTCTGACGCGCTTCTTGCGGTTTCTTTCAAAGAAGAAGATAAAGCTTCAATAGAACTTGCCAATTCTTCTAAAGCCGCGGCTTGAGAGTTACTTCTATCGGATAAATTAGCGCTTCCATCGGATATTTTATTTATTTCGTTATTTATAACATCTATACCTTGTTTTATTTTATAAATCACAGAACCTATATTTTTTTGCATATCGTCAATTGATTTTGTAAGCATTCCCGTTTGGTCTTTTTTCTCTAAAAGTTTTTTCTCAAATCTTGCATTGAAATCTCCTTTTCCCATATCTTCCGTAATATTTATAGCTCTGTTTAAAGTTTCAGATAAAGGACGAACTACGACTAAAACTAAAATAGTTTCTACAGACATAAAAGCCACTACTACGATTATTAAAACTATTATAAGTTTTCTCATAAGACTATCGAAATAAGATGTAGTTCCATGCCCCGATATCATCCAAGGAACATTTTCTATATTTTGAACTCCCGCCCATTCTTTGCCTTTTATTTCTATTAAACTATTTCCGCTTGATACAGTATTTTGCCAACTAGAAAATAGAGGATTTGAAAATAAATTATTTTGTTCGTTTAAAATATTTCGTTTATCTTTATGCGTAAGATACATTCCATTTTGCATTATTATATTTATTTCCGTATTTTCGTCTTCGGCTTGATTTTGAATTATTTCTGAAATTTTTTCAAAAGAAATATCAATTCCTACCACTCCTTTAAGAACATTATTCGTATAAATTGCCTTAGCAAAAGTTACAACAAGTTCTTTTGAGGATGCGGCTATATAAGGTTCGCTTATATATACTTTATTTTCATTTAATGATTTTATAAACCAATCTCTTTTTGTTTGGTCGTAATTTGCTGGAAGAAGATGCCTACGAGGATTTACAAGTATTCCTCCTTCGTTATTAATAGGTATATTATTTCCAAAATACACATTTACAATTTCGGGTTTTGATTTTACAATATTTGAAAAAGCTATAAACATATCGTTTGTATTTATGGCGCTTTTTGTATATGCTTCTATTATATTTATTTCAGAATAGAAAGAAGATGTCCATTTAGAAACTTCTTCCGCCGCAGTTTTCATTTTTACATTTATATTATTTAAAAACAATCTTTTATATTGAGGTCTATAAATAATATACATACATATAACTACTATTCCTAAAAATACGGCAAACGGAACTAAAAATTTATTCATTAATCCTTTTTTTCTGTTAGACTTTTTAATCTTCATTTATCTTTTCCTTAACTTATAAAATCATTATATCATATTTTCGGAATTATTTTTTTAAATTTTGTATATACGGCTCTATTGTCTTTAATTATTTTAAAATAAATTATCAAATATTTAAAAATACTGTTGACTTAATTGTATATATATGTTATTATAAGTATAAGTTTTATATGTTCGTATATAGAATATTATATTAATATAGGAGATATTTTATGGCTGTAAAAGTAGCAATAAACGGTTTCGGACGCATAGGGCGTCTAGTTTTTCAGGCTTTGGTTGAAAGAGGTTTATTAGGCAAAGAGATTGATGTCGTTGGCGTTGTCGATGTCAGCACGGATGCCGAATACTTCGCTTATCAATTAAAATACGATACCGTTCATGGAAGAATGAAAGCCGATATAGGACATGAAGGAGCGGATGTATTGGTTGTTAATGGTTGCAAAATTAAATGCATTCCTGCAGCTCCTTTAAATCAATTGGATAAACTTCCATGGAAAGATTTGGGCGTAGAGTATGTTATAGAGTCTACGGGACTTTATACGGAAAAAGAAAAAGCGCAAGGACATATTTCGGCTGGAGCTAAAAAAGTTATTATAAGCGCTCCTGGTAAAGGCGATTTAAGAACTTTCGTTTGCGGAGTTAATCATGAAGAATATAATCCTGCAGAGCATCATGTAGTTTCAAATGCAAGCTGCACTACGAATTGTTTAGCTCCTCTCGTTCATGTTATTCTTAAAGAAGGCATTGGAATAGAAAAAGGATTAATGACGACAATTCACTCTTATACGGCGACTCAAAAAATAGTTGATGGACCTTCTAAAAAAGATTGGAGAGGCGGAAGAGCTGGCGCTTGCAATACTATTCCTTCCACTACGGGAGCGGCTAAAGCGGTTGGAGAAGTTTTGCCAGCAACGAAAGGCAAATTGACGGGAATGAGTTTCAGAGTCGCAACTCCAGATGTTTCAGTTGTGGATTTAACTTTCAGAAGCGAAAAAGACACAAGTATTGAAGAAATTGACGCTCTAATGAAGAAAGCAAGCGAATCCTATTTAAAAAATATTTTAGGATATTGCAATGAAGAATTGGTTTCAAGCGACTTCATACATGATAATAGAAGTTCAATATACGATTCTTTGGCTACTCTTCAAAATAACCTTAAAGGAGAAAAAAGATTCTTCAAAGTAGTTTCTTGGTATGACAACGAATGGGGTTATTCAAACAGAGTAATAGACTTGTTATTATATATGTATAGCAAGAAATAATTTTATTAAGGCTTAAATAAAAAATAAGAGGGCGCATAATTTTTAATTATTGTCGTCCTCTATTTATATTTTATGTAAAAATTCTAAAAGGATAAAAAATGAAAAAGACAGTAAAAGATATAGACATTAAAGGTAAAAAAGTAATAATGAGAGTGGATTTCAATGTTCCTCTCGATAAAGAAACAAACTCTAAAATAACGGACACTACAAGAGTTGACGCGGCTATGCCTACAATAGAATATATACTCTCTCAAGGAGCTTCGTTAATATTAATGAGCCATTTGGGAAGACCTAAAGGAGAAGCAAATCCTAAATATTCTCTAAAGCCCGTTTACGATTATTTGAAAACAAAACTTCCAAATAATAAAGTTATTTTCGCTAACAATTGCATAGGAGAGGAAGTTAAAAAAACGGCGGGTTCTTTAAATGCGGGAGATGTTTTGCTTTTGGAAAATCTTCGCTATCATGCGGAAGAAGAAAAAAACGATGCAAATTTTTCAAAACAGCTTGCAGATTTGGCGGATGTTTATGTTAATGACGCGTTCGGAACTGCTCACAGAGCGCATGCTTCAACAGCAGGAATTGTCGCAGCTAAACCTTCTATGCCTGCCGTTGCGGGATTTTTAATGGAAAAAGAAATTAAATATTTGGGAGATGCCGTTGCCGAGCCTAAAAGACCTTTTGTAGCAATTATCGGAGGAGCGAAAGTTTCAAGCAAAATTTCCGTTCTTAAAAATCTTCTTAATAAAGTGGACACATTAATCGTAGTCGGAGGAATGGCTTATACATTCTTTAAAGCTAAAGGTTATGAAATAGGAACTTCTTTATGCGAAGACGATTATATTCAAACGGCTAAAGAAATTATGGATAAAGCTAAAGAATTAAATAAAACTCTATATTTGCCAATCGATAATGTTGTAGCGGATAAATTCGATAACGACGCGAACAGAAAAATTGTAGATTGCAACGCTATACCTTCGGGATGGATGGGAATGGATGTCGGAGATAAAACTCTTAAAGAGATTGAAAATATTCTTAAAAATGCAAAAACTATAGTTTGGAACGGACCTTTGGGAGTATTTGAAATGTCTAACTTTGCAAAAGGAACTTTTGAAACTGCTAAATTTATAGCGAATTCTGGAGCGGTTAGCATAATCGGAGGAGGAGATAGCGTTTCTGCCGTTAATAAATCTGGAGTTGCCGATAAAATGACTCATATATCTACAGGTGGCGGCGCTTCTTTAGAGTTTTTAGAGGGAATAGAATTGCCCGGCATAAAGGTTTTACAAGATAAATAATTTTTAATAATTTTATTGATAATTATTTAAAAATAAAAAGGAGAGAGTTTATTTACTCCCTCCTTTAATTTTGCAATTTATCTTCTTATCTATCGCTGTTATTTTCTGGAAGCTGGAATATATGAATCGCATCCATTAATTCTTTAGATTGAGAAAATAAAACATCCGCAGACGCCGTAGCCTCTTCAACCAAAGCGGCGTTTCTTTGAGTTGTAGTATCCATTTCTTCAATGGCAATTTTTATTTGGTCGATTCCGCTCTGTTGTTCAACCGCGCTATGACTTATATTTTGCATCATTGTTGAAGCTTCGTCAATCTTATTTTGAATTTCAACAAATATAGTTTGAGATTCTCTTGCAGTTTCAGTGGCTTTGTCTATTTTATTATAAACATTTTCAATCAAATCGGTTATGCTTTTTACCGAAGTTTGAGTCGTTTGAGCCAAATTTCTAACTTCAGAAGCTACAACGGCAAAACCTTTTCCTTGCTCTCCCGCTCTTGCAGCCTCTACCGAAGCGTTAAGTGCGAGTATGTTGGTTTGAAAGGCTATGTCTTCAATTATTTTAGTTATATCTTTAATCTTTGAACTTGCTTCATGAACTTCTTCTATATTTTTAGTAGTTTCGGATATTATATTTCCTGCATTTTCAATAGAATCTTTTGAATCCATTATCATTTTATTACCGTTTACAGAATCGTTTGAAGATTGTCTTATATTATTAGAAATTTCATTCATAGACGCCGAAGTTTCTTCAATGCTTGCAGCCTGACTTTCCGTTCTACGAGACAAATCGGTATTTTGTTCGGCTAATTCTTTTGCAGCCGCGCTTATTTGATTTGCAGAATCTTCAACTTTATGTATAGTAGCTACCAATTTTTTTCTCATAGCTACAAAAGCGTTTGATAATTCTCCAAGTTCGTCTTTACGATGTATTTTTTGTTTAGTAGTTCTTAAATCTCCATCCGCTATCTCTTTAGATAATCCCGTTATCAATCCTAAAGGAGTCGTAATAGATTTTATAAATAAAGAAACTAAAATAGCCATTATTATTATAGAAACTAAAGATATAATTATTATAGCTCTCACTACTCTTACATTATCTTTTTCTATCTCTTGTTTAGTCATAGATATTCCCAAAACCCAAGGACGATAAGTCAAAGTAGTATATGCGGCTACTCTATCTTCTCCATTAAACACATAATTTATTATCCCTTTTTTGTCTTCAAAGGTTTTTGAAAAATCTTGCGGAAGAGTCGAATTTATATTTTCTATTTTACTATGAATTTTTATCGTAAGAGTATCATCTACACAGAATAAAGCTCCCGTTTCTCCTATAACGAGTTGTTCTACGCGCTCTTTTATTAAATAACTCCAATCGAGCATATAATATAAATAACCGATAACTCTATTATTTACTCTATCATAAACTTTAGATATTAATACTAAACTCCAACCTCCCGTAGTTAAAGAACGCGTTATATTATCGCCAAAAGCGGCGTCTCTATTGCCTTGCACTTTTTGTCTCAAATCGGGATGAATACTAAATATATTTTGTCCTATTAAAGACGCGTTGCTTGCATCGATTAAAACATTTCCGTTAATATCGGTTATACCCATATTTATTGTATATTGATTGTCTTCATTAAAAACTCTCAATCTTATCAATGCGGCGTCTCTAGTTTCTTCCGTTCTCATAGTTAAATAATTTCTAACAGGGTCCGATTTAACATATACTTTAGCGATATCTAATTGGTCCTCAAACCAAGTATCCAATAAAGATGCATATCCCATTACCGTATTGTCAAAACCCGTATAAGTAACTCTATTAATAGTATTCGTTACCATTACTTGAGTTACTACAACCAAAACCGTTATTGCCAAAACAAACAGTCCGATTATTATTAAAGGCATTCTTACTTTTAAACTTTGAAGTTTATGTATCATTTTAAAATCTCCGTAAATTATTAATTATTATCAATCTTATTGTTTATTATTTTCGGAAAAAGAAATATATTTTTTATATTCCTAATATTCTTATAGAATAAAAAACTATAAAATTGTTTGCATATTATAAACCTTTTTATATAAAAAGCAAATTTATATAATTGAATTAATGTTCCATAATAAAAAAATTATGTAAAGTAATTTATTTAATTATCGATAATTAATATATATAGATATTAAGGACGGTATTTTATGTTTGATTTATACGAAGAACTTACTAAAATTGAAATACTTCTTTCAAAAGAAATAGAAGTTTACAAAATTTTATTGGAAGACGAAGAGAAAAAAGTAAATTCTATTATTAATACCCGATTGCAGGATATACATCTATATTGCGAACATCAAAACGATAAGATGAACGAAGCGAACGAATTAAGAAAAATGAGAGAAAATATTATAGATATAATAATTTTAAATAGATTTCCTCATTTGTCTGAAACGGCTACTTTATCGGATATTATAAGAAAAATTCCTTTAAATAAAACTTCTAAAATATCCGCTATGCGTTTGGAATTAGTGACTTTAATAGCAAGATTGAGACATTTAAATAAATTATCGCCAAAATTATTTGACGAAACTTTTAGCTTTTTTAAAGATATGAAAGAAGTTTTATATAGCAGTAAAAAAGTCGGTTATAATAATAAAGGCAAAGAATATGTTTTTAACAGAAAATTATCCGCTTTAATAAATAAGCAAGTGTAATAATAAATTTTAGAAATTTAAAGAAGCTTTATAATCTATAAAAAATTATAAAGCTTTTTTATTTTATGATAATTGATTATTTACCGCATTTTTCATTGATTTCATTAACTAAATGCTCGATTTTGTCATCGCTCATTCCATGTCCGCGACAACCTTCTTCCAAACTTTCCCAACTTGCCACATGACAGCCAACGCAATGAAGCCCATGACTCATCATTATTTCAACCGAATCAGGAAATATTTGAATTATCTCGCCTATGCTCATAGTTCTATTTATCATAATTTTACCTCTCTTCTTAATTTTAGTAATTATTAATTATAATATAATATATTTTTTTGTCAAAGCGTAATTTAAATTTATTCAATGATTTTTGCATTCGCAATCGCAATTTGTTATCTTTATATCGCAACCTTCTTTTAATTCAGGTAAATCTTCCGCTTTTTCGCCTAAAGGATATAAGAGTCTTAAAGCGTTAAGAACGACTATAACAGTAACTCCCGTGTCGGCAAAAATAGCAAGCCACATTGAAGCGAGTCCCAAAGCTCCTAAAGTTATAGCGGCAAATTTTATAATCAAAGCAAGCGCAATATTTTGAATTACAACCAAATGATTCTTTTTAGCAAGTTTAATTACTGTGGCAACTTTTGAAGGCTTATCGTCCATTATAACGACATCGGCGTTTTCAATAGCGGCGTCAGAACCGAGTCCGCCCATCGCTATTCCAATATCGGCTCTTGCCAAAGAAGGCGCATCGTTTATTCCGTCTCCTACAAATATTGAAGCTTTTGAGCCTTTCATCATCTCTTCCAAAGAATTAACTTTATCGTCAGGCAAACATCCGCCCTTATAAACCGATATATTCATTTCTTTAGCAAAATTTTCAACTCTATCTATATTATCTCCGCTTATTAAACCCGTTTTTATATTCATTTTATTTAACGATATTATAGCTTCTTTAGAATCTTCTTTTACGCTATCGTCAATAAAAAATCCGCCCGCATATTTTCCGTCTATCGCAATATGAACATTAATATTTTTATTAACGGTTTCGGGAATTTCTACATTATTTTGTTTAAGTAATTCTTTTCCGCCGATTATAATATTTTTATTTTCAACCGTAGTTATCGCTCCCTTTCCGCTAATATCTTTATGATTTGAAATTAAATTATCTTCTATATTTTCGCCATTCTTTTTGTAATATTCTACTATCGATATTGCAATCGGATGAGAAGAACCTGACTCTGCATAAGCCGAATATTTTAAAAGCGTATCGTTATCGTATAATCCGCTATTAAAAATTTCTTTTATAGAAAATTCGCCTTTTGTAAGAGTTCCCGTTTTATCGAAAACTACAGTTTGAACTTTTGAAAGCAAATCTAAAAATATTCCTCCTTTTACCATTATTCCTAATTTTGAAGCTCTACCAATCGAAGAAAAATAAGTTAGCGGAATTCCAACCATAAAAGCGCAAGGACAAGAAACTACCAAAAGCGTAAGCGAACGATTAAACCAATTATTGAAAGTGTCTACTCCGTAAATTAAAGTAGGAATAATTGTTAATGCTATTGCGCCGAATACTACAATCGGAGTATAAACTCCCGAAAATCTGCTTATTAACTGTTCAATATTTGCCTTTCTATTTTGCGAATCTTGAACTAATTTTAATATTTTAGCTACGGAAGATTCTGCATATTCTCTTATAACTTTTGCTTTTATAGAAGCGTCTCCGTTTATAGTTCCCGCTAAAACTTCATCTCCGATTTTAATCGCTTTCGGCATGCTTTCGCCCGTTAATGCTTTTGTATCAATCCAACTTTCGCCTTCGTAAATTATAGAATCCAAAGGCACTTTTTCAAAAGGATTGATTATTATATTGTCATTAATACGAATTTGAGATATATCGACTTTTTCTATATTTCCGTTTTCTCTTATTATATTTGCAGAATCGGGACGAATCGACATTAAAGCGGATATTGTTCTTTTCGATTTATTAACCGCCATATCTTCAAAATAATCCCCGACTCTATAAAACATTAAAACGGCTAAAGCTTCGGGAAATTCATGAAGTATAATAGCTCCGATTGTGGCAACGCTCATAAGAAAACTTTCGCGCATAAATTTTCCTTTGATAAAATCAATGGCGGCGTTTTTGAATACTTCTATTCCTAAAATTAAATATGGAATAAAAAATATTATATATTCCGTAATTCCATGAATCTTGTCATGGATAGAGTATATCAAAAACAATACTATAGCTCCAAGTATCATTTCTAATATAAATAAAAATTTTTCTTTATTCTTTAACATGTTCATACCCCCAAGTATAAATTTTTTCTATATGTTCGTCATCGAGTCTGTAAAATACATGAAGCCCGACTTTTCTTTTTTTAACGACTTTAGCCTGCCATAAAGTTTTTAAATGTTGAGAGATGGAGGGCTGTTTCATTTTTAGCAAAGAAGATAATTCATGCACGCATAATTCTTTTTCGCTTAAGGCAGATATTATTTTTAATCTTGTAGAATCCGAAAACACGGAGAAAAAATCCGCAAGAATTGTAAATTCTTCGTCATTTGGAAGTTTTGGAATTAGAGAAGCTATATTTCCGTTATTAATATTAACCTCGCAATCGTCTTCGATTAACGCATTTTTATTTTTAGAATTAATAACTTCTTTTTTTTCTACAATATTTTTTTTCATAATATCAACCTTTTATTTTTTATATATAACTATATTATAATATAATTATATACGAATATATAAAACAAATCAATATAGTTAAAGTAAAAAATATATTTAGTAATTTATAAAATAATTGTCTTTTCATACAAATATACATGATCTTTCAAAGAGTTTTGAAAAATGTATTATGATTGAGAGTAAGGTATACATTTCAAAAATTACAGATTTCATTAAATTTATCATAAAATTATGATTAGAAGTAATTATATTTTTAATAAGATGTATCGCAAAAAATAAATCATTAATTATATTAATTTTTTCAAGTTTAATATAAAATATATATTATGAATGAGCAAATAATATTAAAACTGCAAAATGTTAAAAAATACTTTTACAATAAAGTCAATATAATAGAGACGCTTTTGAAAAAGAATAAAGAAATAAAAGCGGTTGATGGAATCGATTTTGAAGTAAAGAGAGGCGAGATACTTGCAATTATAGGCGAATCGGGAAGCGGGAAAACAACTATCGGAAAACTTATAATGAATCTAATCGCTCCAACCGAAGGAAAAATTTTATTTGAAAACGAGGATATAAACTCTTTCAAAAACGAAGAGATAAAAAATTATAGAAAAAAAGTTCAAATGATTTTTCAAGACCCTTACGCTTCAATGAATCCAAGATTTAAAATAAAAGACATATTGAAAGAACCTTTATATATTCACAAAATTGAAGGAAATGAAGAAACTTATAACGAAACGATTATAAACGCTTTGAAAGATGTTAAAATAAATACGGATTTTATGGAAGTTTATCCTCATATGCTTTCGGGCGGACAGAGGCAGAGAATAGCAACGGCAAGAGCTTTGATACTTAATCCGAAATTAGTCGTAGCGGACGAACCTGTTTCAATGATTGACTTGTCTACAAGAGCGGAAATTCTTTATATGATGAAAGAGCTTCAAGAAAAAAGAAATTTAAGCTATATTTATATTACGCATGATTTATCAACGGCGAGATATTTTGCCGATAGAATAGCCGTTATGTATTTAGGAAAAATAATAGAAATAGGAAACGCCGATGAAATAATAGATAATCCGAAACATCCTTATACTAAAGCCTTAATTGAAGCCGTTCCAAATATTGAAGTTGGCAGAGTTAATGTTATTAAAGAACTTCCGATAAAAGGCGAAATTCCAAACGCTTCGGATATTCCTTCAGGATGCAGATTTCATACAAGATGCATATACGCAAAAGAAGAATGCAAACTTGAATCTCCAATTTTAAAAGACATAAACGATAATCATAAATCGGCTTGTTTATTTACGGATATTTAATTTATATTTTTTCTACAAACGATTTGTTTATCCAACCTTTTGAAAAAGAAGAGTTTTTTACATAATACCAATTGCTATATTCTTTTAATATTCTAAATTTTTCGCCTTCGTTAATTATTGAAATTATATCGGCTCTTTCGCTTTCGCCTTTGTATAAATTCGAGCGTTCGACTACGATTAAATAATTTGAATTAATTATATTATAACTTATTATTGCAGGCAGAATAAATAAAATTGAGATTATAATTAATAAATAATATATTTTTCTTTTCTTTATAAATAAAATTATTAAAATCGTAAAAAATAAAATAAATAAAAATAAAGTTGAATAAAAAATTATAATTAAAGTCGATTTATTTTCAAAAGGATTAGAAAAAGAATTTTGATTAAACAAATCTATATTATTTTTTATTTCCTTATCGAAAGGAGAGATATTTAAAGCTCTTTCATACCACAAAATCGCATATCCGTTGCTTCCAATTTTTGCATAAGATAAGCCTAAATTATAATACAAATCTTTTGAAATAATATTTGAAGAAACAATATTTTTGTATAAATTATTCGCTTCAAAATAATCGCCTTCTTCGTATAATTTATTGGCATCTTTAAATATCGAGTTTATTTTATCAAAATCAATTTCTCCATATAATAAGCAAAATTGAAAGACAAATATTATTATATATTTCACTTTAATTTATCCGTTTCCTTTAATATATTAATCGCTTTTGTATGATAATCTTTATTTTTATTAATCGAATCTCCCGAGTATAATTCAAATTGGCAAGAATCTATTATATCTTTTATATTTTTAATCGTCTCTTTATCTACATTTTTATTTTTAAGTTCTTTATATATATCGGCATTTGAATCGATATTAAATTTTTTATTTATATTTTTTATAAGAAATTCTTTTATCGCTTTGCAATATTCTATTCTATTTTTTTTATTATAATATTCCAATATTTCATCCATATTTGAGATTTTATTATTGCCATTTAAAAATTTAAATTTTTTTATCTTTTCAAAATTATAAATTATAATCGATATTGCAATCATTAATAAAACATAAATATAAATTATATTAATATTTAATAATTTAAAATTTTTATCGTTTTGTTTTTTTATTATATTATTTCTTATCTGCATAATTTCCGTTTTTTTAGTATCGTTTCCAATATTTAAAGTAGCCTGCGAATTATTATAATTTTTATTTCCGTCTATAAAGAGATTTATATTTTTTGCATAAATATTTGTATAGCTTTTATCGTTAGGCGAAAAATAACAGAAATCTATATTTTCAATAGTATAATTTCCTTTATTTGTGGCGACTAAAATATATTCTTTAGTTTTTTTTCCAATCATTTTATTATTTTCAAACCAATTTGTTTCAAATATTTTTGGCTGATAAACCGAAAAATAATTTTTTATATCGTCATTTAAATTAGGCATATTTATAATAGATATATTTCCTTCGCCTATAACTTCAATAGAAATTAAAACTTCATCTCCTATATTAATATTTGTTTTGTTTATTTTTGTATTAAACTTAAAATCGCCAACCGCTCCAGAAAAATTTTTATAATCTTTAGCGCTTGGAAGAGATAAAATTTTAATGTCAAATTCTTCTTCTCCGTATTGAATTCTATCGTAAAACATATTATTTTTTTCAAATACGAAAGGAGTCGTTAATATATTTTTTTCTCCTTGCTTAACGGCAAATAAAACTTCTTTTTTTAAAGGAATAACATTTACTCTTTTTCCGTCTATTATCTCCGTATAAGAATTTCTTTCTGAAGAATCAGTATAAACTAAAAAATCGTTTCTGTCGGGGATTTTCGATATTCCTATAACATTAACGGGAACATGGGAATAGGCTTTTTGCTCTATATAAATCGGCTCGTATATATAAAATTCTTTTTTGTTTATCGTATTATTTACTATAATATCTTCTCTATAATTCATGAATCTTTCAAAAGAATCTCCTTCGGGTTTATTTAAAATTGAATTTCTAACCGAATCGCTTACCACTTCTATTGAAACGGGATTTGCAATATATGTGTTATTATTTGCCTTTACCGTTATTTTATCAATCGTATAAAATCCTTCTTTAATTGCCACATAATTATAACTGTAAGTTTGAATTGTTTTTAAACTGCCAGAAGAATACATCATATTTACGCTTTTTGAAGTTCCTCTAAGCATAAGTCCGTCTATATCGGGAATCGTAATTTTTCCCGCTCCGTTGTCTATAGTCACAGATAAAGTAAATATTTCTCCAACACCGATTTTATCGTCCGATAATTTTGCCGTAATCGTGGTTTGAGCGAATAAAGATTTAAAAGATATTAAAAAAATTAATAAAAATATTAGAAAAAATAATTTACCAATCTTTGTCAATTCTGCCTCCGCCATAATATTGCTCTTCGTTATTTTTGTCTTTTCTAAACTGCCTTAAAGATTCCAATAATCTGTCGATATCCGATTTTGAATTTTCTCCGCTTTCGTTTTTGTCATTTTCGTTTGAATTATCAGAATTATTATTTTCTTCATTATCGTTTTGATTATTATCGGAATTATTAGAACCTTCGTTATTGTCGCTCTCTCCTTCTTGTTCATCGGGAGAGTTTTGGCTTTTAGAACCGCTATTATTTTTTTGCTCTTCCAATTTCTTTTTCGCATATTCAAGCGCTCTTTTTGAGTTTTCGTCTTTCGGATTATTAACAAGCGATTCAATCAATTCGTTTATAGCGCCTTGATAATCTTCATTTTCAATTTTAGCGATTCCCGAATTATAATAAACGGAATTTTTTATAGATTTGCTAGTTTTATCGTTAAAATTATTTTTTGCCATGTCAAATAATTGTATCGCCGTATCAGTTTCGCCTATAGAAACCATAGTAGTTCCCATGTTATAATATATTTGAGTAGAGTTTGTAATTTTGCTTAATGCTCTTTCGTATAATGTTATGGCGTCTTCGTAATTTCCTTTTTTGAATAATCTATTCGCTCTGTCTACATCGATTTTAGCCGTCATTTCATTTAAAGAAAAACCGTAAAAATTAGCGGTAAAAAATAAAAATAATAATAAAAATTTTTTAATCATAATTATTTGCCTTTATCCTTATTTGAGTAAATAAATTTAAAATTATAGAAATCGTTAATAAAATTATTGAAATAAAAATAAATATTTGAAATCTCTCTTCATAACTTTTGCTATTTCTAATAGAAGTAAAAGAATCCGAATTATTTTTTATATCGTTAAAAACTTCTTTAAGCGAAGTATTTATATAACTTTTGCCTCCCGTATAATCCGCTATTAATTTTAAAGTTTCATCGTCTCTCTTTGAAATAACCGTTCTCCCCGAAACTCCCAAATCGGAAACTATACTCTCTCCTTCTTCTGTGCCTATTCCAACCGTATATACGCTTATATTCATGTCTTTTAATTCTTTTAATGTAGTCTCAAAATTTCCCGCATGGTCTTCTCCGTCCGTTATAAGAATTATTGATTTTTGGCTTATAGAGTTTATATTAAAAGTATTTTTCGCTGTTTGCAATGCATCCGCTATTCTTGTTCCTTGCAAAGCTACGGATTTTGGACTTAAATTATCAAGTATGTGAGTAAATGTTTCCATATCTTGCGTGAAAGGAGTCGCTATAAAACTTGTTCCCGCAAAACCTACTAAAGCTACCGATAAATTATCTACGCTTTTTATAAAATCTTCTATTTCAAGTTTTGCTCTTCCCAATCTTGAAGGATAAATATCGTTTGCGTCCATGCTTTTCGACAAATCTAAAAGTATAGTTATCATATAGCTTTCGGTTTTTATTTTTTTTTCAATTATTCCCCATTTCGGCTGCATCAATGCGAAAATTAAAAAACCTATAGCAAGAATTAAAAATATTATAGACGATATTCTTAAATTAGATATTCTTTTATAATTTTTATCTTTTTTGAAATTAAAATTTTTTACAAATATTGAAAGCGCTTTATTTACTTTTTTTCTTGATAAAATAAATACCGTTATAAGAGCTGGCAATATTGCGTATAAAAAAATATAATTAATCTCTCCAAAAAACATTTATTTAGAAATATCCTTTATAGAAATAGAATTTGAAATACAAAATATTATAAATCTATTTTTTAATTAATCAATATAAAATATGGCCTTGACTTTTATTAAAATTTTTCTTGTAAGAGGCTTATTTTTGAAAATTATCTATTTTTTTTTTTTTTCTTCACAAAAATGTAAATTTTTACTTGACTTTTTTAATATTTTTTTATATCTTTTAAATAGAGAAGTAAATTAAAAGAGGGTTTTATTATGAAAGATTTAAAAAGATTATTTTTCATTATTTCAATTTTTGCAATTTTCAATATATCTGCGTTTGCAAAAAGCGGTTTGGAGTTTATATTAAATGTTCCAATCGGAGCAAGCTATTCTATCATTTCAGAAAATATGAAAGACTATAAAATGAAAAATTCTTTCGGCTTTGATGTCGGAGTTAACGCTCAATTTGGCGGTATGTTTCAAAATGAAGAAGGTTTTGGAATAAGCCTTTTGGGAGATATTGGATATTCGCATGATAGTTATAAAATTAAATATGAAAGAAACTATGTAAAAGATTATAGTCATCGTTATGATAGTATTCAAGTAGGATTATTGACAAAGTTAAACATAAAGAAAATTTCAATAGGAATTGGCGGCGGAGTAAAATTTCCTATATTTTCCTATTTTGAGCATAATTATAACAAGAATTATTCGACAAGTTCCGCTTCATATTCTATTCAGACAAATCCAAATGATGAAAATAATACAAGCGGCGAAGAGAATGGATGGTATGACCATGTCTATTACGGGGATGGATATGGATATTACCAAAAACAAAAGTCTTATTATGTTATACCTTATGTAAAATTAACTTTAGATTATTCTGTTTTCTTTACTCAAAAATGGGCTATAAATATTGGCTTATATTGTAGATATGATTTTTTACCCGAACGAGAACTATATTATTATAATAATTATAATCATTATTATGAGTTTATTAAAAAACCGAAAAATTATGGAACTTTAAATTTTGGAGTTCAATTAGGATTGAGATTTGCGCCGAAAGCTTAAAGATATGATTAAATTTTATGTAAAACTAAATTATAAAGAGGTTTTTATTATGAAAGATTTAAAGAGATTATTTTTTATTATTTCAATTTTTGCAATTTTCAATATATCTGCGTTTGCAAAAAGCGGTTTTGAATTTATATTGGGCATTCCAATAGGCGGAAACTATGCATATCCTTCAAAAAACATGAAAGTTGCAGTGGACTATGTAAAATATGAAATGAGCGGATTTTTTGGATTTGATATTGGAGTTATTTCTCAATTAGGTTATATGTTTCAAATTAGAGACGGTTTAGCCGTAAGCGCTTTAGGAGAAATTGGCTACGCTCGAGATAAATATCAATTAAAATATTATGGGGATAATTTTGGCAGCTATGGAGGAAAATTTACTATTAGCCATAACAATATTCAAATAGGATTATTGCCAAAATTGAATATAAGAGGATTTTCAATAGGAATTGGAGGAGGAATAAAAATCCCCGTATCTTTATCATACTACGATGAGGAAACAAGTTATACTTCGGTAGATTATTCTATTGCTATAGTAAAAGGTGGCGAAGGAGATGGAGGATACTATCAAAAATTTATATCAAAAGTAAATATGGATAATAAAATTATATATTATGCAAAAATTACTTTAGATTATTCGCTATTTATTAATGACAATATAGCCTTTAATATAGGATTATATTTTGGATACGATTTTCTCCCTAAATATCAAATATTAGCTTTCAGTTATTATACATATTCTTCAATGTTTCCATTTGAGGATGATGGAAAAAATTATTATGTTGAAAAAGCGAAGAATTACGGGACTTTTGATTTCGGAGTTCAATTAGGCTTAAGATTTGCGCCGAAATTTTAAAAATATAATTAATTTATTTAAAAATATTTATTTAGAATTAGAAATAGAATAAATATAAAACATTATAAATATATTTTTCATTTAATCGATATATTAGATTAATAAATCGCTTATTTATATAATAATTTTTTCAAATATTTTTATCGATTATAAATTTTTAATAAATAATATATAATTAATAAAAAATTATTTAGAGGCTAAATTATGAATAAAGATTTAATTAAAGAAATAAAAATAACGGATATAGAAAATATAAAAATTGGAAACGCGGAAAACGAAAAAGCGGGAACGGGTTGCACGGTTATAATTTGTGAAAATGGAGCTATAACGGGATTAGACATTAGAGGCGGAGGACCAGCTTCAAGAGAAAGCGAACTTACAAAACCTTTTGCATCTGCAGAAGTTATTCATGCAGTTTTATTAAGCGGAGGAAGCGCGTTCGGACTTGATGCGGCAGGCGGAGTAATGAAATATTTAGAAGAGAGAAATATTGGCTTCGATGTCGGCGTCACAAAAGTTCCTTTGGTTTGCGCTTCTTGTATATTTGATTTAAGAGTAGGAGATTATAAAATTCGTCCCGATGCTAAAATGTCTTATAAAGCTTGCATTAACGCTGAAAAAAATAATCCTCAAATGGGAAATTTTGGAGCGGGAGCTGGAGCGACAGTAGGTAAAATATTAGGATTAGATTATGCAATGAAATCGGGACTCGGGTTTTACGCTTTGCAAATAGGAAATTTAAAAGTCGGCGCTATAGTTTCGGTTAATGCTTTTGGCGATATTTTCGATTATGAAAGCGGAAAAATGATAGCGGGACTTCTTGATATTGATAAAAAAGGATTTAGAAACTCCGAAGAAGAGCTAATAAAAATAGCCGAAGATAAAAATCTTTCTTTTGATATAGAAAAAAATAATTCTATAACAAACACTACTATAGGAACGATTATAACAAACGCCAAATTTACAAAATCTCAAATGGGAAAAATTGCATCGATGTCGCATAACGGATTTGCAAGAACAATAAAACCCGTTCATACTACTTTAGACGGAGATAGTATTTATGCAATGTCGGTTGGAAATGTAAATGCAAATTTGGACGCAGTCGGAAGTATAGCCGCAATCGTTATGGGAAAAGCTATAAACTCGGCTATAGTAAATACAAAATCCGCTTATGGTTTTAAATGTTACAACGATATAAAAAAATATTTATTTTAAAATAATCATAATTATAAACTTTATAGATTAAAATATAGTCTAGATTTTTAATCCTATAATAACCGTCATATCTTTTCTTTCTTTTTTATGCTCGCTGAAATAATCTATAACCGCTTTTGCAGAAATATTTTCGTAAAAAATTTCAACTTTAATTAAGGGCTTGACTTATTATATTTTTTATATATTTTATATTTATCAATAATTTTATTTTTGTTTTTAGGTAAAAATTAATGCAAAACCATTTAAATAAATCTCAAACCATAAATTTAGGCAGCTTTTACACGCCCGATTATATTGTAGAAATTGTCTATAAAATGCTATTAAATTATTTAGTTAATAAAAAGAATAAATTAAATTCAAATGATTTTGTTTTACTTGACAGTTCTTGCGGATATGGAAATTTTTTGCAGAATTCTAAAAAATATAATAATGTAGATTTTAAGAAGAAAATCGGAGTAGATATTGATAAAAAGGCTTTAAAAATAGCTAAAGAAAATTTTATAAATTATAAAAGTCCGCCTTTGTTTTTGCATAAGAATTCGCTTATAAATGTTATTAGAAAAAATTTTAAAATCTATAATTCTGACAAACTTATTATAATAGGAAATCCGCCTTATAACGATAAAACTTCAATAGTTCAAAATCATATTAAAAATAAAAATTACGAGGTTGATTTAAATCTTAAATGCCGAGATTTAGGAATGAGTTTTTTACTTTCATTTAACGAATTAAAAGCCGATTATATTTGCATCTTGCATCCTTTGTCTTATCTTATAAAAAATGCAAATTTTAAAATATTAAAAAAATTCTTTTCAAATTATAAACTTATAGATTCCGTTATTATTAGCTCTCAAATTTTTTGTCCTTATTCTTTAGGATTTTTCCCTATAATAATCGCTTTATACGAGAAAAACGAAAAAGGCATAAACTATGATTTTATTAAAAATTATAATTTTAAAACCATAGACAATAAAATATTTTGTTTAAATGATTTTGATTTTATCTCAAAATATATTGACAAATACCCAAATAAAAGTCGCGTGTCGGATAAAGTCGCTATGTTTTACACAATGAGAGATATTAACGCCCTTCGCCGTTCAAAAACTTTTATTAAAAAAGACTGCGCAAATGCCGTTTATGTTCCAAAGTCAAAATATAGCCTTTATTGTTATGTCGATGTTTTCAAGCAAAATATTAAAACAGTGCCTTATTATTTTGGAAATTGCGATATTATGATTGATTATAATAAATTTAAAATATTAGAAAAAGACTTTATTAAGGCTTCAAAATCAAAAATATTAAATTCCAAAATTTTAAACTATTTTGAAAATCTTTTAGGAGAGCATTATGCGAATTAGCAAACTTGAAGATAATAAAATATATATTGAAATTCCTCTAACTTCTCAAAGCGGTAAGGCAAGAGTAAAAATTAGAAATAGTTTTTATGAATACGGATTGCCAACGGCTACAAAATAAAATCATTTTTCTCAAAAATATTGTTTAGAAGAAGCTTTAAACATAGAATATTCTCTGCTTACATTATACGAAGCTATAGGAATATTAAATTTATTCGACTATTTTAAAATTGTTTCGTTTATAATATCTTGAAGCTCGGGATTTCTATACTATTTTCACAAATAAACTAATTTTTCATTATAATTTATAAATTGCAATACGCTTTAGTATACAAGCCTATCGTAAATAACTCAATCGTAGAAAGATAAAACTTCCTTCACTTTCAAAGTAATAATTCGTAAGAACCGCATCCAGCTCCGACTATATATACTTTACCGTACACAAAATAAACCTCGCTTTTACTAATTTTCTAATTTTCTCATTTGCGGAAATAATATAGTATCTCTTATGCTCGGAACATTCAAAAATAATATCGCCATTCTGTCTATTCCAATTCCAAGTCCGCCTGTCGGAGGAAGTCCGTATTCTAAAGCGTTAATAAAATCGTAATCCATATCCATAGTTTCATCTTCGCCTCTCTCTTTCGCCTTTACCTGCGCTTCAAATCTCTCTTTTTGGTCTATCGGGTCGTTAAGTTCGCTGAAACCGTTTGACATTTCCATTCCGCCAATAAATAATTCGTATCTTTCCGTTATATCGGGATTATCGGGATAAGATTTTGACAATGGAGACACCGCTTTAGGATAATTTACTACAAAAGTCGGTTGAATTAATTTTTCTTCAACTTTTTCTTCAAATACATTAACCATAATCTCCCATTTTGAAGGTTTTGATTTGCTTGTGTCAATTTCTATTCCTATAGATTTTGCTTTTTCCAAAGCTTCATCATCCGAAGAAATTTTTTCAAAGTCTAATCCTGCATATTTTTTTACAAGTTCAATCATTGGAATTCTTTCAAAAGGAGGTTTAAAATTTATTTCATAATCTTTATATTTTGAAGTATAATTTCCGTTTAACTTAAAACATACTTTTGAAAATATATCTTCCACTAATTCCATAACTTTATTAAAATCGGCAAAAGACATATATGCTTCCATCATAGTAAATTCTGGATTATGTCTTGTAGAAATTCCTTCGTTTCTAAAATTTCTGTTAAGCTCAAATACTCTATCAAATCCGCCGACAATCAATCTTTTTAAGTAAAGTTCTGGAGCAATTCTTAAATAAAGCGTCATATCCAAAGTATTATGATGAGTTATAAAAGGTTTTGCTTTAGCTCCGCCGATTAAAGGATGCATCATTGGAGTTTCAACTTCTAAAAAATTATGCTCAATCATTATCTCTCTTATTGCAGAAATCATTTTTGAACGCTTAATAAAAACTTCTTTAACTTCATCGTTCATTATCAAATCGACATATCTTTGTCTGTAGCGAAGTTCCATATCGGTTAAACCATGAAATTTTTCGGGCAAAGGATTAATTGATTTTGTGAGAAGTTTTATTTCGTTTGCGTAAATAGTTATCTCTCCCGTTTTCGTTTTGAATACGGTTCCTTTTACGCCGACAATATCGCCAATATCAATAAGTTTTTTGAATACATTATTATAAAAATCATCTCCGACTTTATCTCTTTGAATATAAGCTTGAATATTTCCCGTAGAATCTTTAACAGTCAAGAAAGAAGATTTGCCCATTATTCTATAGAGCATTATTCTTCCCGCTATTGAAACTTCTGTTTGATTTTTTTCAAGTTCGTCAAATTTTTCTATTATATCTTTTGATTTATAAGTAACTTCATAACTATTTGGAAAAGGATTTATTCCCATATTCCTTAATATATTTATTTTTTCTTTTCTATTCTCTTTTTCTAAATTAGGATTTTGAGAGATTTGTTTATTATTTTCTGACATTTCAAAATATCCTTTTTTAAATTTAATTTATAAATAATATATTAATTTTCAAAAAAACTCTATATCATATATTTAATTAACAGTTTTACAAAAAATAATAATTTTATTATTAATTAATAATTATACTATAAGATTATGACATTTCAAATATTAATTTCATTATTATTATCAAAATAATATTTAGAAAATTTTTTAAACTAGTAATATTTATATAATTTTTATTTTCAAATAATATAATCTTTCGCTATACTTCTTAATCTTCTATTTCCCAAAACATGAAAATGTCTCAATTTTCTTAAAGTTTCGCTCGAGAAGTTTGCAAGCGGAATATGAACGATTTCAATCGAATAATTTTTTGCAATTCCTTTTAGAATATTTGAAGGCGGTTTTGGAGCGACATATCCTAAATATTTATCAACGGAATAAATTATCGCCGCGTATAATAATAAATCGGCGTAATTTTTTATAATTCCTTCTTCTTTTAATTTATTATAATTTCTCCAAATATCATAAGGAGCTTGAGGAGGCATCAAAGAAGCGTATCCGCCAAAATAACATTTTGAAATTCCAGGTCCAACGAGAGCGTTTCCTGGTTCTGTCGCGTATAATATTAAATCGCTATCATCATGAGCTTCGCTATACCAAACTATATTCCAATTATAATCTTCATCATGCTCATCGTCAAATATAATTACAATATGTCCAATATTTCCTTTTAATTTTGGAATTTCTTTAACATAAATTTCATTTTTATAGTAATTCCTTATCGTCTCTCTCATGTCAATTCCGTCTTTAATGCTGACTCTAAAAGGCTCAATTTTCGCTTTATCTTCCGTGAGCATATTTTTAATTTTATCTCTCAAAATATTCATATTCCTTTCCATTAAAACATCTTCGGGAATATGAGAAAGTAAATTTGTTCTATTATTCCAAGCCTCTTCCCATTCGCCGTCATATTTTTCTTTAGGGCGTTTGTCTATTTTTGTTTTCTTAAAAGAAGTTCGCCAAACATTATCGTATTTATGAAGCTTAATTTTTTTATCTTTTAAAAGTCCTTCAATTCCGTTTGTTGCAGGGTCTCTATTTAATTTTATAGTCGGATAATCTTCCTCTTCCCTATAATACGGATAATATTCCATTCCTTGCATTACCTCTAAACCGTAATCGTTATTTACCATACATTTTGAAGCGGTAAGCATATCTATATAATCGGGCATAATATAATTTTCAAGCAAGCATAAATTTCTTAAATATTTCATCATATTTTTTTGTTGTAAAAGTGAAATCGGAAGTTTGTATCTTAATTTTGCTTCTTTAAAAATTGTTTCTATTATATTAATTTTATCGAAGTTATCCAATTTTCCTTCTCTAAATAATTCATACATATAAGTCGTAAAAGGAAATTCGCCAATCGCTTTATTTAAAGAATCTTTATGAACATTATATATATTTATATTTTCTTCATTATTTTTATATTCGTTATTTATTTTAGAAAAATCGTTTTTTTTCAAAATATTCGCTATATTTTCCCAATGCGACATTCCGACTACAAATAATATTTTTTGATAATTTTTTGAAAGCTCGTTTAATTTATAAGCCATAAAAATTTCTCTCTCTTTATCCGTTTCGGTTTTAAAAAAAGAATATTTTGATTTAACTTCTTTGTAAAATTTTTCAAGTCCTATTTTGTTTAATAAATAATCGTCAGGCATCAAATAATGAGAATTTGAATTAATAGAAGTAATATCTTTATCAACGGTAAAAAACGGAATCTCTTCGTCAATTGCAAGTCTAACGGCTTCAATTATAGAATCGCAAGGGTCGATAGGAATATAAACGGCTTCGTTGTCAATTTCTCTTATTATCAAACTTATAAACGGAAGTCTGCTAACGGCTTCTCTTAAAGATTTATTAAAACTTTCAGGATGCTCTATAGCTATAGCATCGGGTTTGAATTCTTTAACGGCTTCTCTAACGGCTAAAGAAAAATAAACTCTCGAATGAATAGATGGAATTGCAAGAATATTTTTATATCTTAAAATATTTGAATCTATATTTATTATTTTATTCATTGTATTTACGCTCTTTATAAAAAATCAATAATCTAAAAAAGAATCTATTATACTGTCAAGTTCGCTTGAATCTTGCAAATAATTCGCGCATACATTACAAATTTCATTTGGTATTTTATCTCTAATAAAAAGTTCAGATTTTATTGAATAACAAGAAGCGCTTGGTAATTTTCCGCTTATCGCGCATATATTAACATTTACTATATTATTAGGCTTTTTATACCAAGTCGGCTTTATTGTTTTTAACGCTTCAACCATATATTTTCCCCAAATTGGCGCAGCGATTCTTCCGCCAACTTGATTGTTTCCGAGAGAATATTTGAAAGAATCGAAACCAATCCATATTCCTGTAGCGAGTTCGGGAGTATAACCTACAAACCAAGCGTCCTTCCAATCGTTTGAAGTTCCCGTTTTTCCCGCTCCCATTCTTGTAAATTTTGCCTCATACATCGCGCTTGTAGCCGTTCCGCCTCTTAAAACTCCCGATAAAATATCGCTTATCAAATATGCAACTTCTTGGCTCATAACTTGCTTTGCGCCGCCTCTCTCTTCAATTTCTTTTTTTAAATCTTCTTCAAAATTGTCTATCATTACATCATGTCTATCGGTTACATATCTTATTAAAATAGGCTCTACTTCTTTACCTTCGTTCGCTATCGTGGCAAATCCCGTAGTTAATTCGAGAGGGGTAAATAATCCCGTTCCGAGCGATAAAGTTAAATCGGCGTTAAACATTCTTTTTGATTTTTTTTCGTCATTATCCGCTTTAAATATCGGCTCCATATATTTTATTGCATTTGTCACTCCGACATAATTCAAAACATTTATAGTCGCTATATTTAAAGAAACGGCTAAAGCGTATCTTAAACTTACATCTCCTTTAAAATTTGCAGAATAATTTTTTGGAATCCATGAATTTCCATCCTCAAAAACGAAACCTATTGGTGCATCGCTCACTATCGTTGAAGGACTATAATTTGTAATATCCATAGATGCTGCATATACGAAAGGCTTAAACGCGCTTCCTGCTTGCCTTCTTGCTTGAGTCACTCTATTTAATTGATTTCTTGGAGTAAAACCCGAACCGCCAACCATAGAAACTATATAACCGTTTTTAGGATTTATAGAAACCAAAGCGCCTTCTATTTGTCTTGAAAGTTCCGCTTCGTCCGCTTTCATAACTTCCATTATTACATCGTTTACATTTTCCATGCCGAACATATCGGAAAGCAAAGCCAAAGGACTAGAAACATTTTTATTCAAAGCGTCTCTAACTGCAATATTAAATTTATTATAAGCCAAATCTTCAGGCAAAGCGACTATTAAAGAAAGCATTTCTAATTTATTTAAAAGAGTTCTATCGTAAACCGAACTTATATCTAAAGAACCGCCTTCGTATTTTATATTATAATTTCTTAAAGCTTCGGTTAATAATTTTTGAGCGGCTTCTTGTTTTTCAATATCTATAGTCGTGTATATTTTTAATCCTTCTTCTTTTAAAGTTTTTTCATCGTATTTTTCCACAAGCATTCTTCTCACATATTCCGTAACATAAGGCGCTCTGTCTATGGACGCGCTATAGGCGGTAGTTCCTCTTCTTCCAATTTTTCCCGTATATGATTCCCAAAATTCTTTATATGCAATATCGCCTTCCGCTTGAGTTATAAACTTCATGTCGTTCATTCTTTTAAGCACGACTTTATGCCTTTGCATCGATATATTCGGATTATTAATCGGAGAGTAAGTATTTGGAGAAGGAGGCAAAGTTGCAAGCATAGCGCATTCAGCCAAATTCAAATCTTGAACATCTTTATTAAAATAAAATCTACTCGCAGCCTGCACTCCGTAAACAGAATGTCCAAAAAATATTTGATTAAAATAAAGAGTAACAATTTCTTCTTTTGTTAATCTCTTTTCTATTTGAAAAGTAACCCAAATCTCTCTTAATTTTCTCGTTATCGTTCTTTCTCTAGATTTTAAAACTATTCCTCTTGCGACTTGTTGAGTCAATGTGCTTGCTCCGCGCGGTCTTCTTCCAAGCAGCATATTTCCTATAGTTCCTCTAAATATTCCTATAATATCAATTCCCGCATGTCTCATAAAATTATTATCTTCCATAGAAATTATGGCTTCTATTAAATGAGGCGGCAAATCTTTATAATTTACTAAAGCCCTCTGTTCGGTAAAAAATTCCGAAATAACTTCGCCTTTTATATCGTAAATTTTTGTTGGAATTGTCGGTTGATATAATTCTATAGCCTCTATATCGGGTTGAGCGACAATATCCGCTATAAGAAACGAAAATATTATAGTATTTAATAAAAAAATTATCGCTATCGCTATTATATAAAACTTTTTAAACTGCTTTATATTTAAATTATTATATTTTTGCCATATATTTTTAAGAAATTTCAATTTTTATTTCCTAACTATTTAGTTTTTTAACTATTATAAAATAATTTTTTAATTAATCAATATATAAAAAATCCCCTACAAAACTATCGAGCGATAATTTTATAGGGTTTTAAAAGTAATGGGTTTGTATATATATCTTTTTTTAAGAGAGCATCAATGATGCTTACTAATATATAAAACAATTTATAAACGAAATAGTAAAAAATTATTCCGTTAAATCAAATAATAATATTTGATTATCGGCGGTTTTTATACATAAATTATAATTATCAAACGATATATATTTAGCCGAATTTAAAAGTTTCATATATTCGTCCTCCGCTTTCATATCCTCTTCAGGTCCCGCCATTAAAGTTGACATTCCATTTTGCCCTATCGTTATTTCATTATTTTTTAATTCAAACGGTATATTATAAATATTTACGCCAGAATTTCCCACAAAAGAGCCGTTTTCTATAGATAAAGTTATTTCCGTTTTTTCTGGAATATTCGGCATATTCGACAATCTGAATTTTTTTCCGTTTAATTCGTTAGTGTCGATAATATTTTCTCTAAATTTTAATTCCGTAGAATCGGAAGTTATTATTATTAAATCATTATCTTTCAAAAACATATGTTTAGTATTTTCCAAATATTTGACATAATTATTTTCGGCGTCCATTATATCTTTTGGTCCCGACATTTTAGTTCTTGTAATGCCTGAAAATTTTACTTCGTCTCCATTTTTGCTATAAGAAGTGCTATAAGTATTTACTCCTGCAAAACCGAATACTTGATTATTTGCGTCATAGAAAGAAATATTAATATTGTAATCGGCAAACATATTGTAAAGAGTAAAAGATTTTCCGATTAATTCGCTTTCGTTTAATTCGGATATAGTTAAACCTTCCTCTTCCAAATTTAATTTTTCGCTTGATTTTGAATTTTCATTTGAGCATGAAATTATTAGCAGAAATGAAATGCATATAATTTTTTTAATTATTTTTTTTGTTATACAGTTTTTTTGCTTTATCATTTTAAAATCCTTTTTTTATTTTATTTATTAATTTTTATAGATATAGTATAAATGAAAAATAAAATTTGTCAAAGGTAGATTTTTGTTCTTTTGTATTAAAGAAATCAAAATTCTTGTTCTTTTTTTCTTGCCAATAAGTAAAGAAATAAAAAAACATTAACAGTCGGAACTTGTAGCTTATTAGTTTATTTGATATATTTTTAATTTTATTGTCATTGCGAGTGATAGCGAAGCAATCATTATTTAATAAAGTTAATTTTAGAAATTTAGTTTAATTAATAAATAAATTTTATTATTTTATATATATTTCTATAAAAATTAAAATTTATCAATACAAAAACCGATATTTTACTATAAAGAAAATCAAAAATTATAAATTTATTACTTGACTTTTTAAAATTATTTATTACTATAAATAATGAAGATTGTCATTTACCGAAGCCATCTATTTGGAAAAGAGGATTTTGAAAGTAATACATCGAATAGAGATTTTATTATTTTTGGATTGCTTAACTTCGTCCACGATGACGAAGTATAAAAAGTAGTTGACTTTTTTTAAAAGTTTGCTATATTATAAGTAGAGAATATTTGATTTGCTATTTTTAATTCGGATAGCGAGATAAAGTAAAAGTTGATTTGCAATTAGGCTTTTTAAGTTTATTTGCTAAAGTGGAAAATTATTGGAGGCAAAACTCCATTATTTTAAATAAAAATATTAAATTATTAAGCATGTCCGAAGCATAACTTTCACAATAATATTATTGTCGGTAGTATTAATTTTCGGTCGTAGAAAAGCTTCAACTTCTCCAGAACCAACTCCACCGCCTTATAATCCGACAGTTTTCACGGCAAGTGGAAAAGCGGATAAAACTATTAAAGTTATTGAAGATGGCGCTTCGATAAAAACAAATCAAAACGCAACAATTAACTTTAACGCTTCAACAGGCTACAGCGCAAAACTTATAGGAGTTTCAGAAAACAAAACTTTAGCATTGACGACAGAACATTTTGCATTTAATAATAATGAATTGTCTATATCGGATGCTGGAACTACATTTATTAAAGATAATGGAAGTTCTATAACTGCTGGCAGTGCGGACGCAGTGATTGAATACACTTTGACTTTCAAGGTAACTTCAACGGCTTCGGGAGTAGAGCCTCAATCTGTAGATGTTTCCATTCCTGTAAAAGTGTCTAAAGCAAAATCGCTTGGAAAAACGGAGTTAGACGCCTTTATTACAGAGACAAAAACCATAAAAGCAGACGGAACTTCTTATAATAATTACATGGTTGTTGATGGTATGCAATTTACCTTCAATACTATTAACACTTCTACTCCGCATATTAGCTCATCTTCTTCAGAGGATAGTAAAACCGCTAAATTAAGTAATGTAGAAAAGGAATTCATTAAATCATTAATAACAGATAATAGCAAAAATAAAAGTGAAAGTTATTTCACTGATGTTGTTATAACTACTAAATCTTCTGCAGAAGCTCAAAAAGCTAGTATTCATTTAAAGTTTATATTAGGCGATAGATATGTTTTAGCTGATAATTATAAGTTTATGGCAGAAAATGTTGATATAGAATTGCAAACAACAGGTTCAAGCAGTAGTTTTACAACCGATTAAAAACATACAAATAGGTAAATATGATTATGAAGAAGTAGATAATAAATCTTAAAAAAGGAAAGTGGGATAATAATTTAGAACAATAATAATTGTAAAATATAAATCAATTCCTCATTTATTAAATAAATTTTTTTAAATCCTCATTGCGAGTAGTTTTTGCTTGCAGTGAGGGTTTGATAAAGTGAGTTAGAAAATTTGAGGTTTTAAGTTGCGATTAAAAAATTCTATTTCTACGCTATTATTCCATAAGTTCATTGATTAAATAATTTCCTATAAATGCTGTAAATATTCCGTAGCCATCATTGCGGCAATAGCTCCTTCTCCGACTGCGTTTGCAACCTGACGAACGGGTTTCACTACCGAATCTCCGCATGCAAATACGCCTTTAATATTTGTAGACATTGTAGCCAAATCTACTTTTATTTGTCCTGTTTCTTTCATATCGAGTCCCGTATCTTTTAAGAAATCGGTAGCTGGCTCTTGTCCAACGAATACGAATATTCCGTCAACCGCTTGCTCATGAATTTTATTATCCAAAACATTTTTTATTTTCACGCTTGACACTTTCGTCTCTCCGCAAATCTCTTCAATAACGGAATCTAAAACATATTCCACTTTTCCCGTGTCTGTTAAATGTTTAACATTTATCGCATCCGCTCTAAACTCTTTTCTTCTATGAACCAAATATATTTTATTTACAAATCTTGTTAAAAAATAAGATTCGTCAAAAGCGCTATTTCCTCCTCCTACAACGGCAACGGTTTTATTTTTGTAAAATGCTCCGTCACAAGTTGCGCAATATGAAACGCCTCTTCCCGAAAATTTTTCTTCTCCTTTCGCTCCCAATTTTCTAGGAAAACCGCCCATAGCGAGTATTATGCTTTTTGTTTTATAAGTTTTTCCATCGGCTGTTAATAAAGTTTTTATTTTATCGTTGATATTTTCAACTTTTATTATTTCATCGTATTCTATCGGATTTTTAGAAAATTTTTCCGCATGCTTTTGCATCCTATCGACAAGCTCAAAAGAACTTATCTCTTCGGGAAATCCTAAATAATTTTCAATCGTGTCGGTATTCATCATCTGCCCGCCAATTCCTTTTTTTTCAATAAGTAAAGAATTTGTTAAAGCTCTTCCCAAATATAACATAGCTGAAAGTCCAGAGGGTCCTCCGCCCACTATAATAGAATCGTATATATTTTCAGACATAAATTAACTCCTTTTATTTAATATTAATTATAAACAATAAAATATTTGTTTTATCCTTAAAACTTTTATTATATTATATATAATTTATTATAAATAGTCAAGTATTTGTTTCACAATTAAAACTTTTTGAAATGCTTATTTACATAGGCGATTATTTCGCTTGCGCTCGCTATCTCTCTCGAAGAATTTCCGACTCTTATAAAGAATTTTTCTTCTTTAGCGCCTTGTTTATTAGTTATTTTTGTATATATTGGCTTATTGCTTTTATTAATATAAACTATGCATATATCTTTACCTTCTTCTTCTATAAAATCAATCCTTATGCATTCCGCCGAAAAAGAATTTCCGTAATAATTTTCTATAAGAGTTCTTAAATGAAGTTCAAAAAAATCTTTATTTCCCTGCTTTAAAGTGGAATAATCATAATCCAAACCTAAAATTTTTCCATCGTCCGATATTCCTATAAATAATCTTCCGCCTTCGGCATTGGCAAAAGCGGCGATAGACTTCATTATAACTTCTTCCAAAGATTTATTTATTTTTTCGCTATAACTGTCGTATCTTAAAGTAGATTTAAATTCAACTACAGCGCTTTCGCCTTCGTTTATAATTTTCTTTATATCTACATGATTTGTCATTAAATCTTCTATTATTTTTACATAATGAGTCGCAAGAACTACTATAATAGAAATCACTATAATAACAAATAAAATAAATATTAAAAATGCGGGAACTTGTATTCTCTTTATTAAAGCCTTTTCGGGAATTATTATTCCAATTTGATTTGTATTATTTGCAACCGTAAAAATGCCTTTATATCCCCAATAATTTTTATTATTATAAGAAATTTTTAATATATCGTCTTCAGATTCAAAAAATCTTTCTGTTAAAATATTTGCAATTTCCATATAATCGGAAGGGCTTTCGTTGGTTGTCGATTCGGATATTGGAAAAGTTATTTTACTATTTCCAGTTACCAAATAAGCGTATATATCTTTAATATTATTTATATCTATTGCCTGCAAATTAATATTAAACAAAGCGTTATATTCAAAAGCTATATCTTCGCTCGCTATATAAAGCAAATGAATATAAGGTTTATTATTTCTTACATAAAAAGAATCGATACTTATTTGTTCAAAAGGCATTGAATGATAAGCGTTACTTTCGTTATTGGTAACTATATTTCCTATAACTTTATAACCTTCTCCTTCTTTCGTTATCGCCATATAACTGTTTCCAAATCGCATTGCCGCATTTTCAATAAAGTTATGTTTAGGGAAAAAATTTGTAATTAAAACTTTGTATATATCTTCCGACTGTCCTATAGTGTCAAATATCGGCGTCATTTGCATTGAAAAATAATAAGTCGGATAATATATTTTAGAATATTCTTCAATTACATTATTTTTTACATCTTGAAATAAAGATTTAAAAATAAATTTAACGGGAATAGGACTTCGTATTTGAAAGTATATAAAAACTAATATGGCTATGAATAATATCGCTATAATAATATCTCTCAATATTTTATTTATCAATTCCGTTTTTGAGAGAAATCTCCCAGATATAACTTTCATACCATATCCATTGCCTATAATATTATGTAATTTTTTATAAATAATAACATAATGTATAATATATATCAACCTTAATATATGCGAACGGTTAAATAATTTTTATTATTTTTTATAGAAAAAGAACTATAATTTGCGTGATTTTATAAAAATAGTCTTAATTTCTTTATATAAAAAATTATAAAATAAAGCGTATAAAATACGAATATTATAATATATTTTATATTTAGGATTTTAATTTTTAATGAAAAAAATATTGATTTTTATTTTAACTTCTATTTTATTGTATTCTCAAAATATAACAGAAAACTCTTTACCTTTAAGAGCGAAAAATTTTATAAATATAAATTTTCCTGGCGATAAAATTGAAAGCGTTAATTTGTATAAAAACGGCGAAGGCTATGAAGTAAAAATAAAATCGGGATTTGACTTTATTTTTTATGAAACGGGATTATGGAAAAGCGTTAAAGCAAACGATACAAATTTAACTATTCCAAGAAGTTGCATCCATAAAAATATGGTTAATACTATAGATAGAGAATATCCTTTATCAAAAATAAATTATATAGAGAGAAGAGATAAAAATTTTTTAATAATATTAAATAATAAAATTGAAATTGAATTAAGCGGATACGGTTTAATTATAAATAAAAGAGATATAAATTAAATATAGAATTTATTTTTTGCGATTGATTTATTTTTTTTTAATGTTAACATTTTAAATTAATTATCTTAATAAAAAATAATCGATTATATTATGATTGAAAATATAAAGAAAAGAAGAAAGAGAATAAAAAAACTTCTTAAAAGAAAGAGAAGACAAAAGAGAATGAATTATATTAATAATTTATCTATTATTAAGTTTATGTCTCAAATAGACGACAAATTATTTTTAAAAATTTTCAAAGATAATAGAAGAGGATATTTTAAAAGTTTTATGAAACTTATGAGTAGACTTGGTGACGGTTATGTATGGGCTTTCTTATATTTTTCGCTTTATATGTTTAGAATAAAATACGCCATTTTATATTTTGCGAGAGCCGCCGCCGCCGTATTTATTTGTATATTTGTTTTTTTGTATATAAAAAGTTTTTTTAGTAGAATGCGCCCTTATAAAAAGCATGATAAAATTCCTATAATGTATCCTCCCGATAAACATTCTTTTCCTTCGGGACATACTATGGTTGGTTTTGCAATATCTTTTTCTGTTGGAAGTTATAGTTTTGGTTCTGCAATTTTATTCTATACTATAGCTTCGTTAATAGCTTTTAGCAGAGTTTATGTTGGACTTCATTATCCTTTGGATGTTATATGCGGAATAGTTTTAGGAAGCGTTATAGGTATGTTGACAAATATGGCTTTTTATTATATAATAGGGCTTCCTATAGTAGGACATATATAATATGAAAAAGTGAAAAAATAAATATAAATTTTTTTATATTTTTAGTTGACAAATTTTTTTATTATAATATAATTATTAGCAAGTTATTGTATATAATTGCTTAACTATAAATATTAAGGAGTGTGCGCTATGAAGTTTTATAGAAGTATGCGAGATAATTTTCGCTACCTCGTAATTGTTTGCTTGTTCATATGCATAAATTCGTTTGCTGTTTATGGGCAAAATATCAGCGTCTATATGGAAACAAGATTACTTTATAATTTTGAAACATTAGACGAATGGCAGCCAATATCAAATGCAAGTAGATTTATGTTTACGGGCGAAAGAACAAATGAAAACGGTGTTGTAATGAAATATCCGAATATGAGATTATTTGCAACAAAGCCTTACGGTATGGGTAATCAGGGATATAATTCCACCAATTCTTTATCGGTAAGCGTTTCTTTTTTCAGAAGGTCTTACAACTTTTTTGATTTAGTTCCTACTGTTCAAAAGATTATACCTGGTAAAGCTCAAACTTTAGATGTATGGGTATGGGGAGGAAATTATAATTATTCGATTGAGATGCTCTTCTCGGACTATAGAGGTTATACCCATACTTTGCCTTTAGGTTCTTTGAAGTATATAGGCTGGAGGAATTTAAGCACGGCTGTTCCGTCTTTCATCCCTCAATCAGAACCTTATGTTCCAAGGGCTAAAGGTTTAAGATTCTTAAATTTCCGTTTTTGGGCATCGCCTGAAGAAAGAGCGGATAATTTCGTTGTGTTATTGGATTATTTCCAAACGGTTACCGACACATTTAGAGAATCTTATGACGGTTCTGATATTGAAACTACGCTCGGACAAGAAGTAGGCGGAAGTTCTTCGGAACAATATACCGAAGGCGGAGCTAGAGTGGTTGGCGAAGGTTCAGAAGAAAATACAGAAGAGCAACAATAAGATTAATTTTTAAGGAGAAAATATAAAATGAAAAGATTAAGTATTTCGATAATAATGTTGATTTTAACTGTTGCATTCTTGTTATTTGCGCAAGATGCGGCTGAACAAACTGACGGAGAAGAGGGTAATAATTTCGTTACCGAATCTATGACTAATTTCTTGATAGACAGTTTTGAATTTGCCAATACATGGCAAGGAGCTATGCCAAGAGATTACGGTTTGGTAAGTATTATTCGTAGAGAAGGCGGACCTTCAGATGTAGTTGCTGAAGGAGAAGAAGAGAATAAATATATACTCGGAGCTAAAGTTGAATATTTTAGAACGGGTTATCCTTATTTTTCTATCACGCCGCCAAGACCTGTGAAAATTCCTGGCTATACTAAAGAGATAAGCGTTTGGGTTGCTGGAAGAAATCATAATAATATGATGAGTTTCTATATTTACGATATAAACGGAAAACCTCAATCTATAGGAAATGTTCCTCTTAACTTTGTAGGTTGGAAAAATGTATCGGTTCAAGTGCCTGCTAATGTTAAACAGGAAGATTTTAGAGGACAGGTAGAGCAGGGAATCAGTTTTATGGGCATATTTATTAAAGTTGACCCTAAAGATTCTTATGGCAAATATTATATCTATTTCGATAATTTAGTGGCTAAAACGGATATGTATTTAGAAACTTACAGAGAAGAAGATGACCCTATAGATAATTGGTAACATAGTAACAAAAGTATTGATTATAATTGGGAAGTAAATATTTTTTATTTCCCAATTTTTTTATTTTTTATTAAAGTAAATAATCCTATAACGATTAAATCTATAAAATATAAAATTGAAATTAATTTAATTATAATATATCATAAATTATTATATTAAAATATTTGGAGATAAAAATGTCCCTTACGAATAAATTACTAATAATAGGTTTTATACTTTTATGCATATACGCTATTATAAGCAGAATAGTTAATAATAAAAATAAAAATGAAAATGATAAAGACGACAAAAAAGAAGATAATATTAATAAGGATTAAATTTTTTTCATGTTAAATATAAATAATATAATAAAAACTTTAATTATTTTATTTTCGATTTCATTTATTTTATATTCTCAAAATACGGATAGAAATAATAAAACCGCATTTTTTTCTGCCATCGAAAGCGGAGATATTAAAAAAGTAAGAGAGCTTATAAGAAATGGAATCGATATAAATATAACGGACGAATATAATTGGAGCGCATTGCATAGAGCGGTTCAGTTTAACAAAAGAGATATAGTGAGAGAATTATTATTAAATAAAAAAATAAATATTAATCCTATTCTTCCAAATGGCGCTATACTTGAAAATGATGGCAAAAAATGGTATGCAGACGGCGAAACTCCTTTATTGCTCGCTTCATATTACGGATATTCTGAAATAGTTACGATTCTTCTTAATTTTGGCGCTAATATTCTTGCAAAAGATAATGTAGACGGCGCTATGGCTATACATATAGCTTCTGCAAGAGGTTGGACTAAAACAGTTTTGGCAATTTTAGAATCGTATTCCGCTAAAAATACTAAAGATATTGTGAACGCCGTTGATAATACGGGAACTACTCCTTTAATGTGGGCTGCTATGAATAATCGAGTTTCCGTTATGAATTTAATTTTGAAATTTGGAGCTTATATTAACGCTCAAGATGATGACGGTTGGACAGCTTTACATTTTGCGGCTGCATCCGATAGTTATAAAGCGGTTGAGATGCTTATTAATAATAAAGCGAATGCAAATATTAAAAATTTAGACGAAAAGAAACCTGTAGATATCGCTTCGGATACGGATATTCAAGCTTTATTAAATAAATATACTAAACAATAATAAATTTTTATGGACGCTAAAAAATTACAGAGATTCAGCGAATACAGTATCGGAACTTATTTGCTTTGCCCTAAAAAATACAGATATATCTATATAGAAAAACTTTATACGAAACAAAAAAGAAAAATCAATAAATATTTTATATTTGGAAATGTTATTCATTTAACTTGCAGAGAATTCTATCAAAAGAGAGCGGAAGAGAGAACTATAGAAAATCTTTATAATATATTTAGAGAAGGATGGAGAAGAAGTGGAATAAGACCGTTTTTTAAAACGAGAGAAGAAGAAAAAGAATTAGGGGAAAAAGGATTATATATGCTTTCCAATTTTTATAATTCATTCGGGCATAAAGTCCCTTATTTGATAGAACATTATATGGAAAATATATTTAAAGATTATGTTTTTTTTGGCAGAGTCGACAGAATAGATTTATCTGCAGACGGAACTTTGCAAATTGTAGATTATAAAACTAATAAATATTATGATGTCGGAGAAGATAACGAAGATAGAGAAAGGAAAACCGTTCAACTTAAATTTTATGCAAATCTTTTAAACAGTTTGAAACCGAATGTTACAAGCGCTTCATATTATCATTTTGAAGACGATAAATTTGACACTATTGAATTTAATCAAAAGTCTATTAAATATTATGGCGAATGGTTTGACGAGATAGTTAATGATATAAGATACGATAAAACTTTTGAAAGAAAATTAGGAAAACATTGCGATTTTTGCGACTTTTATAAATTATGTTATAACACCGAAAATAACTCTGACAATTTAATTGCATATTATGAAGAGCCTAAAGAAAAAATTGATAATGAAAATAGCGAAGAATTATTTAAATAAATACTAATAATAAATTAGAAATTCCTTCTTTAGCCATTCCAACCATAGAATGAACAGAATGAGGTTTTACTCTTATAATATCGCCTTCTTCCACATCCACAATTTCCTCTTCAACCGTGTATCTAACTTTTCCCGTGAGAACTATTACCATCTCTTCCGTTGGATGTTCATGATAAGGTATTAATTGATTAGTTTTTTGCCTAACCGAATAAACCGTATATCCTTTATCGGATAAAGTTTCAATTAATTTTTCATCGTCTTTTACGCAATTAAATTCTTTTTTAGTTGTGGATTTATAATAATATTTTTGTTCGGTCATTTTCGCCCTCATTATATATTAAATTTCGGATTAAAGAGTCATAAAATTTAATTTAATGAAGACAAATATAATATAAAAAATATTATTTTATTTTTTTATAAAGCTTTTTTATCAATCCTATTTTTCCAAAAGCTATATAATAAAATAAAGCAAGAAGTAAAACTATAGGAATAGCTATGGCGACAAATCCTATTAAGAAAAATATTATACTTGAAAAAAAGTATTTCAAAAAATTAATTGTATATAAAAATTTATCGTAAAAATTCACATTTCTTCGCATAGCTTCGGGATTTTTTATCGTTATATTTACTTTAGAATATTCTATAAGGCTTGTAAGATTTTCAAAATTTCCTTTCATTCTTTCTATTTCATAAGTTAAATTATTTATTCTATCCTCTACGCTTAATATTTCTTCTATATTTTTTGCTTCTTTCAAATAATTTCTAAATTTGTCTAAAAGCGCTTCTCTATTTTTTATTCTGTTTTCAATGTCATAATAATTTTCAGTGATATCTTCCGTGTTAATATTTTTATTTTGAACATTTTGATTATTTTCGATAAATTCTAAAAAATTATATAAATTATCTTTTGGAATTCTTAAAGCTATAAAATATCTATATTTATAACTATCGATATTTTCAAAATAGCCTTTATATTCTTTTACTTTCTCTTCTATCGATTTATAAGATTTTTCAATATCTTTTGAATTAACGCTTAAATCAACGCTTATAATTAATTTTCTTTCTTTTATGTTATTCTCTTCAATTTCATTTTTGCTATTATAATTATTAAAAGATTCTGTTTTTCTTTCGGATACGCTTTCTTCTTCAAAAGAATTATCCGCCGTAGTTTGAATAGCTCCATAACTATCGGTATTTGTTCTTGCGCATGAAATTAAAATAATTATAATAAAACTATATATTATATTTTTCATTTTCTTTCCTACTTTTTTAATATTATAACAATATAATATATAAAATATAATTTATCAATCATAATTTTAAATAAAATTATAATACAATTAAATTTATTTCCGACATTTATAATAATGTTTTTAATATGATTTGGAGATTATATGTTTAGGAATATATTTATTGTTATATCTGTTTTGTTTATTTTTTCATGTAAAACTATAGAAATTCCGCCGCAAGAAGAACCTAAACCTACAGTTAAAAAAGAAGAAGAGCCTCCTAAAATAAAAATTAAAGAGTTCGGGGCGGACAACGAGGTTTTATGCGTGACAATCGGAGATAAAATTTATTATGTATTGGGAAAAAATAGCTCTCAAAATATAAACGAACAAAATATAAAAAATATTTCTCTTGTAGCGCCTTTAAAAATCAGCGAAGAGATGGTAAAAGGTTATAAAGGAATAGTTATATAATCAAATATTTGATTTATTTTATTAAGAATTATATCCGCCCCTTTTTCTAATAATTCTTCTTTATTGTAGCTATTTGTTATAGCCGCTATTTTTATTCCCGTTTTTTTAGCGCCTTCTACTCCTGCTAAACTATCTTCAAATATTAAAATATTTTCTTTATTGATATTTGGATTTAAATTTTTTAAAATTTCAAAAGCGTTTATAAATAAATCTGGCTCTGGTTTCGCTTTTAATTTTTCATTATGGCAAGAATAACCTTTAATATATTTCGATATTCCTTTTTTGTCTGAAATATTTTTAACATAATCAAAGTCGCTATTTGAAGCGATAACCATATTTATATTTTTTGATTTTAATCTTTCAAAAGTTTCCATAACGCCGTCAAAAGTTTCTAAATCGGTTTCTATAATTTTGTGAAAATATTTCGCAGTTTCGTCAAAAAAATTATCGGGAATATAATGATTTTTAATTAAAATATTATACATATCTTGAGTTTGATAACCTGCCATAGATTCAAAATCGACATTTTGAAGGACATTCATTTTATTTGCCGTAAAAATTAAAGATTTTGTATAGAGAATTTCGCTGTCAACCAATGTGCCGTCAAAATCAAATATGGCAGAATCTAATTTTATTTTATTCATAATCAAAACCTAAATTAAAGCTTTTTAAAATTTACTTGATAATAAATTTTATATATGATACAATAAGAAAAATTAAATTTCAATTAGGGAAAATAACAAAATGAAAGTTATAATTGCAAAAGATTCTAATAAAGTAGGAATGAAAGTTGCGGCGGAAATAATTAATTTATTAAAAGTAAAAAAAGACGCCGTTTTGGGACTTGCAACGGGAGGAACTGCGGAATCGGTTTATCCTCATTTAATAAAATCTTATAATAAAAAAGAAATTGATTTTAAAAAAGTAAAGACAATTAATTTGGACGAATATAAAGGGCTTGACGGAAAAAACGAACAGAGCTATAGATATTTTATGGATAAAAATCTTTTTGAGCATGTGAATATAGAAAAGAAAAATACTTTTGTGCCGAAAGGAATCGGAGATAAAGAAAAAAATCTTAAAGAATTTAACGATAAAATAAATAAAAGTCCGAGAGATTTGCAATTGCTTGGAGTTGGCGCTAACGGGCATATAGCCTTTAACGAACCAAATGATTTTTTGCATTCGGATGCTTTATGCGTAAGACTTGATAAAAAAACCATAAAAGCAAATTCAAGATATTTTAAATCGGAAAAACAAGTTCCAAAAGAGGCTTTCAGCATGGGAATGGGCGGAATATTGAAAGCTAAAAAAATTGTTATAGCCGCAATTGGAAAAAATAAAGCGTCCGCAATAAAAGAATTGCTTTCGCATGATAAAATAACTACAAAATGCCCTGTGACTTTTCTAAAATTGCATAACGATGTTACGGTAATTATAGACGAAGAAATTGCAAAAGCGATAGGTTATAAAAGTAATAAAAAGTAAATTGTAAAATAAAGAACCAAAGTCTTTAATTAAAAAAAATTCGGCTTTAATTTTCAATACAAAAAATATAAATAAAAAGCCCTATACTCGATTAACAAACATAAGGCTTAAATTGTTTGCTAAAGCATTTTTAATTAATTTAATTAATATGTTATTAAACTTTTGCAATTCATTAGTAAAAATATTATTCAATCACATAGCCAATTCGTCAAAATCTCTACTTACGGAATTATTTATTTCTATTTCAGTATCATATTTACCTAATGTGTTAAATACGATTTTAAGAGCTTCAATAAGCTTACTTCTATCGTTCTTATCAATTAAATGTATAGATAATAATGCAATTCTATTTTTATCAAAAAATGTAAATTTATAAAATTCCCCGCTTCCAAATAAAGCGTTATACCATTTACCTTTAGGAAAAGGGATTGCGTCTATATTAAAACTTTTAACTTTAACGGCAAATACTTCTTTTAAATGAAGTTCGTCTCTTAAAAATCCAAATTTTGCTTTTTTATTTTTAATTAAAACTCCATTTTTCATGTCTATAAAAACGCCACGAGGATTAATTTTATTTGCAATTATAAAACTAATTATAGGCAATATTAACACGAAAAGTATGGTAGAATAAAGAGTTGATTCATAATCGTAAGAATTATCTTTAAGTTGCAATATTATCCAAATAGGTATTGGTAAAAAAATAGAAAAAAATTGCATATTATATCCATGGTCAAATCTTGATTTTATTCCTTATTATACTAATGTAAAAATCAGATGTGGAATATATGCTATTATCAATCGTATCGTTTTCTTTTTTCTCCTCTTTTATGTCAATATTAGCATTATTTTCAGCATTGTTAACATTGTCATCTATAGCCTCTTCTTTGTTAACAAGCTCGATTTTACTTCCACAAGATGAACAAAAATTCATCCCCTCTTTAATTTCTTTTCCGCAATTTGCACAAAACATAATTTTCTCTTTTGTTTTAATTTTTTTATTAACCATTCGGCTATAACTTCCGTATATTTTTCTTTCGTGTCTATTGTATCGCCTCTATAGTTAATAAAATCTTCTTTGTATAAAGTTGAAATATCTTTTAAGTTTTCAAGTTTATTTATTATTTCGTCTTTTTTGTATCCGTTAGCCATTGTTAATCCTCCGATTAAAATATTAATAATTATTATATAATATATCATTAATTAAAATATTTATCAACATTATATTTTGATTTAAAATCTTCTTCCGATGTAAAATCCCACATTGAAGTATAATCGTCAGGTTTTCTTCTATAATAAACAAATCCATATGGATTTAATTCTTCTTGCTTATATCCTTTAAGTTTATTTATAATACTTTCGGCTTCGTATTTATATTCAAATGTAAATTTATATTCATAAGGCGATTTAACGGTATAAAAATATAAATAACTTACTTCTACATCTTCAGGTCTCTTATAATATATTTCACTAACAAAATAAATAATATCCTTGAAATTTAATTCTGTATAATTTTTATCGATTGAACTTTTTATTTTAAAACTATAATCTATAGGCTCTATTTTATTATTTCTCATTTTTTCTGACACAATTTCAAGTCTTGAAAACTCCATCTCACGAAAATTAAGCTTTCCAATATAACCATTAGTCCCATAATTCATATTAGTAATATTTATAGATTTTCCGTTTTTAAAATCTATAGTAAAAATATATTCATAAAAATTTTTAAATCTAGCTCCTTCCCAAAATCCTTCATAAAAATATTTTTCTGGGTAATAATATTCAATAGGAACAATATCTTCTATATAATTTAAATTAATATAATAACTCTTATGAAGAGGATTTATATTTGCTCCATTATCAATAAAACAAAATGTATTTTTTCTCAATAATTCCGCTTTTTTTGATATTATACTTTCATCAACTTCTAAATTATTATTATCAAGTATATCGACAATCACACACAATGCAATAATAAACGCAAAGAAAGAAACTATTATTAATATTATTTTTTTAATTTTACTCATTTTTTATCTCCTTTTATTTACTTTTTTATTTAATTTTTTAAAATATTATAAGGTTAAATTTAATATTAGCTTGAATTTATATAGCAAATTTCATTTGAATAGTTTTTAATATTTGAAAAATAAATATAATTCGATTTTAAAATATTTTGAAATATGATTATTAACAATCTATTAAATATGCCATAGATAAGCATAATATTTTTTAAAATTGATATAACTAAATTTAATTTATTTAAATATTTATTCCAATTTTTTATATAATTATCAAATTATTTATTGATTTTTTAATTAAAATATTATATTTTATTATTATTTAATAGGAAAAGCTTTTAATGAAAAGAATAATATCTTCTATGTTTATATTTTTAATTTTTAATATATCTTTATTTTCCGAACAGAAAATATTTATTTCTACAAAATTAAAAGGCGATAATTTGAGAAAATCCATTTTGAATTGGATAAAAAATAAATCTATAAAAGATAATGATTATAAAATTTTTGATAATGGTTTAATTTATTTGTTTTTTAAATCAGATAGAGTTATAAATGAAAAATCTTTATGCTTCGATATTAATTTTAATTTAGAATATGATAAATTTATCGTAGATTTTTCAAATACAAAATTATTAAATATTGAAACAAAAAATATTGAAGATTTAAAATTTAATATTTGGGATACTTTAATGAATAGCGGCTGGTTTAGAGAATATAATAATAGTATTACTCAAATAACCAAAGAATTGGAAAATATAATTAATGAATGAATTATATAATATTTATTATCTTTTAGCTTGTTCGTATTGTTTAGGAAAAGGAATATCTATTCCTAAAATTCTTGCAGCTTGCAAAGCCCAATAAGGATTTCTTAAAAGCTCTCTTCCAATATAAACCGCATCCGCCGCTCCGTTTCTAACTATCATATTAGCCATTTTTGGCTCGCTTAAAAGTCCGCCTCCAATACAAGGAACGGTTATATATTGTTTTAATTCTCTTGCAAAAGGTATTTGATAACCTTCATAAGGAATTATTTTTCCATCCGCAGTCACAGCGCCCGTGCTTACATTTATAGAATCAAATAATTTCTCATTTTCAAGAGGCTTTAACATTTCGGCAAAATCTTTAACCGTGTTTCCGCCTTCTTTCCAATCGTAAGAAGAAATTCTTATTTGAATCGGGAAATCTTTTCCTATAGCTTCTCTTCCTTTTATTAAAACTTCTTCAAGTATTTTTATTCTATTTTTTCCGTATTCGTCCTCTCTCTTATTTGAAAGCGGAGATAAAAATTCAGAAATCAAATAACCATGCGCCGCGTGAATTTCTATTAAATCAAATCCCGCTTTAACCGCTCTTTGAAAAGCACTAGCAAAAGCGTCAACAACTTCTTTTATATCTTCTTTTGTCATTTCAACGGGCGTTCTGTATTTATCGTTAAACGCTATCGGGCTTGGCGCGTGAATTTTATCAGTTTTTACAGATTCGCATTTTCTTCCCGCATGATTAATTTGAATTCCAATTTTAGCTCCGTTATTATGAACGGCGTTTACAAGTTTGCTTAAGCCTTCTATATATTTGTCGTCCCAAATAGCCAAATCGTTATCGGTTATCATGCTTATATAAGGCAAAACTCCCGTAGCTTCAACTATTATAAGTCCCGCTCCGCCAATCGCTCTTGTAGTATAATGTTGAATATGCCAATCGTTTACAAATCCGTCTTCTGCGCTATACATACACATAGGCGGCATTACTATACGATTTTTAATTTCAAGATTTCCTATTTTTAATGGCGTAAATAAATTACTTTTTTCAGGTTTCATTTTTTCCTCCGTAGAATTTTTATTAAATAATTATATTGAATATAATATATAAGAAATATAAATAATTCAAGCTATTTAATTTAATATTATAGAATAGAACGCAACTATACTATAGCCAAAAATTTAAAACAAATTAATATCGATAATATCCGTAGTCAAATCTATTGTATTGAGTATCGAAGAGATATAAAAACTTTAATATTTTTAAAAATTTTATCAATAAAAAATTATAAAAATTTGTTTAAAATATACAAAATTATATATTAAAAACTATCTATTTTATACATATACAGATCAATTATTTATGAAAAATCTTATTAAGAAAATCAATTATCCTTTCATTTTTCTGATTATTAAAAAAATCTTCCGAATTATCCATTGCAATAATTTTTCCGCCGTCCATAAAAGCGATATTCGTTGAAAGTTCACGAACAAAGCTAATTTCATGGCTTACTACTATCATTGTCATTTTTTCTTCAGCAAGTTCTTTCAAAACCGATAAAACTTCGCCTATAAGTTCAGGGTCCAAAGCGGAGGTAGGCTCATCGCATAAAAGTATTTCGGGTTTCATAGCAAGCGCTCTAGCAATAGCTACTCTCTGTTTTTGTCCTCCCGATAATTCATTAGGATAACTTTCGCTTTTATCTTTAAGTCCGACTCTATCTAAAAGTTTTAAAGCTTCTTCAATCGCTTCTTCTCTATTAATTTTTTTTGCTATAATCGGAGCTTCTATAATATTTTCAAGCGCCGTTTTATGAGGAAATAAATTAAAATGTTGAAATATCATTCCCATTTTTTCTTTTCGTTTCATCATATCGGCATGCGATAAATTATTTTTTTTATCTTCTTTAGTTTTTGAAAATAATATCTCTCCGTCTATATAAACTTCGCCGTAATCGGGACTTTCAATTTGTATAATATTTCTAAGTAGAGAACTTTTGCCAGCGCCAGAAGGTCCAATAATTGAAAGTATATCGCCTTTATGAACATCAAAAGAAACGCCGTTTAATGCGGAAATATTTTTATAATTCTTTTTTAAGTCTACTACTTTTAAATTAATTTCTGATAACATATTTTTTCTCCAATCGTCTGAATATAAGAACTAAAACCGAAGTGAATATTAAATATATTATTCCCGCTATAACGAAAGGCAATAATTTAAAATCTCTCGTTAATATCTCTCTTGCATGAAGCATTAAATCGCCAATTCCTAAAACTATAACAAGCGCCGTATCTTTAACTAAATTTATAGCTTCGTTTGATAAAGGAGGCAAAACTCTTCTAACCGCTTGAGGCAAAATTATTCTCGTCATAATCTGTCTATGATTTAAATTAAGAACATAAGCCGCTTCATATTGTCCTTTTTCTATACTTTCAATTCCCGCTCTGAATATTTCCATAAGATAAGCGGAATAATTTAAAATAAAAGTTATAGCCGCAGAAGTAAAAGCTGGAAAAGCTATAAAATTATTTGTCATTAAAGGAATTCCATAATAAAAAAATATTAATTGCAATATTAAAGGCGTTCCTCTGAATATCCAAGCGTATATATCAAAAATATATCTTATAAATTTTGGAGCGCTAAATTGCAAAGCGGCAAAAAGCATAGATAAAGGCATTGAAAATAAAGCCGTTACAAAATAAAGGCTTAAAGTAGTATAAGTTCCTTTAAGCAAATAAATAGTCGTGGATATTATATATTCCATAAAAATTTAACGCATAAAATATTAATTTAATCGAATAGATTTATTATAATGTTATTTATAAAAATTTTCAATTATGCATTTCAAATAATTTTTTAAGATTTTCAATTAATTTATCGACATTATCTAAAATATTTTTGTTTAATTCTATATTATTAATTATATTTTCAATATCGTTGTCAAAATTTTCTGGAAGCGACTTGCATAATTTATGAGCGTATTTAATTAATTTCTTTTCGCCTGGATGAAGTTCTTTATTTAATGCAAATAAAATATCGAAGTATGACGATAATATCGCCGTAATTCTATGATTAACGCTTATAATATCTTTTCTTTTAATCGCTTTTTCTAATTGCTCAAAAAACGAAGCGCATTTTTTATCTTTTATAACGGCTAAATTTTTATTTATTATATTTTCTTTAAGTTTATTCGGATATTCTTTATTTAATTCTTCTTGCAAACTTTTAAATTTAAAATCTTTATCGTAAATTATTTTAGAATTTTTTATATTATACAAAAAAGCCGTAGTGTATCCTATTTTTGAATTGCAATTTTTCCAAATATAATTTATTTCGTTTTCTACAAAAGACAAATTTCTATACATAAAATCAAAACATATATCGTTTATGATAAACTCGTCTCCGTATTCAAAATAATCGTTTCCAAGTTCGTAATATGAAGAGTATTTTTCGGCAAAGTTTTTTCTAGTTTCAATATTTATTTTTTCTTTAGAATAAACATAAATATCGTAATCGGACATTTCATCGTTTATTAAACTTGTTTTAGAACCCGATAAAACTATGGCGTCAATATCGTTTGATTTAATCGCTTCTTTTGTAAACTCTTTTAAAAGATTAATAGCTTTCATAAATAAAATAAAATGCTAAAAAATAATTATTTATAAGAACTAAAATAATTTAGAATTTTTTTATATTTTGCGCTTTTGTTTCCCGATAGAACAACATACTTATTTAAATATTCGTAAACCATTTTTCCGTATTCCACTTCTTTAACGGCGTCTTTCTTTTTAACCGCTATGTCGTATCTGTTTTTATAGATTATTGCAAGCGAATAATTTGAATTAGGTTCGGCTCTTAATTCCAAAGCCTTTTTATATAATTCTATTATTTTATTTTCTTTATATTCTTTTTCAAGATACATAGCTCCATACATATAAATATCTCCAAGTCTTGAATATGAAGGATGTTTTTTTAAGGCTTTCATTCCTTTAGAATCTAAAAGATTAATATACGCTTTTAATTTTGCATAAGAGTTTGCGCTTTTATTAAAAGAGTTTAAAGTTCTTGAAAAACCTACGGCGTTATCTAATTGTTGGTCATCGCTTGGAGTTATGGGAATATTTAAACTTTCTTGAGAATATAATAAATTAAAAAATAAAATCGAATTAAAAAATAAAATAATTAAATTTCTTTTCATTTTGCCTCCGTAAATCATAAACAAAAAAATAATAAATAAAATAATTAAATTCAAATTAATTTATACAAATCAAAACCTTGTGTTTTTATTATCGTAATAAAATTTGAATAAAATTAAAGATAAAAAAATTAAAAAAATTTTAATATTAGTTATTGACAAAAATGTATTTATAATTATAATTATAGAATAAAAATTAAACATATGGAGAAGATTATGTCTACAACAACTACTAAAAAAACTACAACTAAAAAAACTGCAGCTAAGAAACCTGCCGCTAAAAAGACAACAGCTAAAAAACCTGCAGCAAAAAAAACTGCCGCTAAAAAGACAACGGCTAAAAAAACAACGGTAAAAAAGACAACGGCTAAAAAAACAACGACTAAAAAAACCACAAATTAGAAGTAAGCTATAAAAATTAAGTAATGGAGAAGATTTATGTCTACAACAGGTAAAAAAACGGCTCCGAAAAAAGAGACGGTTATTAAAAAAAGTGTCGTAAAAAAAACGGTTTCTGAAAAAGATACCGCCAAAAAAACGACAACTACCAAAAAGGCGGTAGCGTCGAAAAAAGCGAGCGTTAAAAAAATTACTCCCGTTAAAAAAACGGCTATTAAAAAAGCCGCCATTAAAAAACCATCTTCTAAGGAGTATGGAGAGATTATAGAGATTCAACACAAATATATTCCCGATGAAGTCGATATAGTTAGAGAATTGCCGAACAGATATAATGAAACGAAATTAACTTTAATGATGCGTGATCCGGAATGGTGTTTCTTTTATTGGGATATTTCGGATTACGACATTTCTTATCATTCTTTGAATAGTCGTAGAATATCCGTTAGAATATTTCATGTATTTGGTTATGATATTACTAACGGCGAAATCCATAGAGAGTTGGATGTTAATGCTATTTATGGAGACAGATATATTAATTTGGCTATGCCTCATGCTTATTTTATAGGCGAATTAGGTTATTATGACGAAAATAACAGATTTATAGTATTAGCCAGAAGCAATATGATATACGCTCCAAGAGATTCTATAAGCAATATATACGATGAAGAGTGGATGGTAAACGAAGAGATAATAAGATTATTGAAATCTCCGAAGGCTTTAAGAGAGTCTCTATCTTCCGCTACAATATTTGAACTTATTGATTTGAAAAGAACTCATTTGGCAGGCTCGTCTTCATCTCTATTTAGAAGAAAAGATTAAATTATATTATTTTAGCGGCGTTAAATTAAATTAATGCCGTTAAAAATAATATATATAATGGCGAATCAATTAAAAAAGAAAATAAATGTCTGCTTATCGTTATTGCATTTCTTCTCATTGCTATAAAAGAAACTATGCTTGAATAAATAATCGGAATAAGATATTTTATATTATTTGAAAGCGAAAATTGATGCATGATTATTCCAATAAACATAAATGATATAGGAACAATCGGCAAAATTCCCGTCAAAATGGCTAATTTTTTAGGCTCGATATACGCGGTTAAAGTCACAACTCCCGCTATTTTATCGCTTTGAGAAAATTTTATTTCTATTAAAGCTTGTCTTATAAACATGAAAATAAAAACTATGCTTGCGGAAAATAAAAAGGAAAAAAATTTTTCTTTAATTATATTTCTGTTAAGAATGAATATAGAACCATTTAAAAGTATCGTAACGGCAACGGATATTACTATCGCTTTAAATGGAATAAGTTTTTTAAATAGTTTAAAGAATAAAGAATTATCGAATTTCGATTTATTTTTAAAACTCATATTATATCCGATTCCAAGCAAACTTGACAATATCGTAAGCATTAAAATTCCAACGCTCATTTTATAAGAAAAATAAAACATACTCGCGCAACTTATAAAAATAATAAACATAAAAAATAATTTATATTTATTATAAAAAGCAAATCTTTTTTTATCGCTTATACGAATTGCATAATTGCTATAACCGTTGCTTAAACTCGTGTATAAATAATAAGAAGCGGTTATAATTCCTATTTGATATTGAAATGTTTGAGATAAAATATCATAAATCGCATAAGACATTAAAAACGCGCCAATCGAAAAAAATATATATCCGTAATTTAGAAAATCAAATATCTTTGAAAAGAATTTTGATACATTGCTCGCGTATTTATCTTTAATAGTTTGAGCGACTTCTTCTATAAGCCAATCGGGAGTCGAAGCGCCCGCCATTATTCCAATGTTTTTATAACTTGATAAATCTAAATTATCTAAATCTTCTTTATATTCTACATAAAAAGAAGGTTTTATTTCCGAAGCGATTTTATATAAATTTTTTGTATTACTGCTTTCAGAACCTCCGATAACCAAAACCGCATCGTTTCTTTTCGCAATATCCAATATTTCATTTTGTCTCTGTTCGGTGGCTTCGCAAATAGTATCTTTAATTATAATTTCGGATGTTTTATATTTTTCTTTTATTTTTGAAACGAAGTTATAAAAAATATCTTTTTGTAATGTCGTTTGAGCTACTATTAAAGTTTCTTTTTCGTTATTAGGAAGATTATCTAAATCGGCGTCTTTATAAATCACAAAAACATCGTCAGCAAATCCGCATACTCCTATAATTTCAGGATGGTTAGGATTTCCAATAACAATTATTCTATAGCCTAATAAACTATATTTTTTTACCAAACCTTGAGTTTTTGCAACATATTTGCAAGTAAGATTAACTAATTTTTTTGCATGTTTTGAAAGCGCTTCTCTTCTGCTTGGAGAGACTCCATGCGCTCTTATTATAACGGTTTTTCCATCTAATATAGACATATCCTCTTTATCTTCATAAGTATGAACTCCGCTATTTTCAAGCATATCCAAAGTTTGAGGATTATGTATTAAATGTCCGTCAACATATATTTCGTTTTCGCTTTTAGCCGCTTGAGAGAAAGTATTTTCAACTGCATATTTTACGCCATCGCAAAAACCTGCAAATTTGCCTATATCGATATTCATTATTTGGCTTTTACTATTTTATTTCCCTTTATACATTTCGCGCATACTAAAGCTTTTCTTACCGTTCCGTTAACTTCTATTCTTATATTTTGCAAATTGGCGTTAAAAGAGCGTTTGGTTTTTATATTAGAATGGCTTACGCTATTTCCGTTTTGTTTTCCTTTTCCGCATATTTCGCATACTCTTGCCATAATTTCCTCCGTAATTTATAAAATAATTTTAATAATTTATTAAATATATATTAAAAACTTATAATAGTCAATATTAATAATATTGCATAATATAAGAATTTTTATAAAATGTTATATATAAAATTTGGGAGTTAAAATGAAGTATAAAGAAATTTCGCTTAATAAATTTTTATCTAATTTTCAGGTTTCAATGCCGAACGAACAAATTATTTTAAATTTTTCAAAAGAATTAAAAAAATTATTAGAAAATACAAATAAAGATAATTCGGAAGAATATCAGAAAAATGAAATCGGCAAATTTCTAAATAAAGTTTTTGAATACGATTGCAATGTTAAAAATAAAATAGATTTGGCAATTTACGAAGATAATAAAGTTCGAGTAATTTTTGAAACTAAAAGCGTTATTAATAAATCGGAGTTTGTAAAAGAGAATTCCAATAATTTAGAATCTAAAGCGTTTTACGAATCGATTTTATATTTTTTAAGAGAGATAAAAACGGGAAATAATAATATAACTTTTATAATTTTAGCTACTGCGGATTTTTTTTATATTATAGATTCTAAAACTTATTTGAATAATTTTTCTAAAAATAAAGATATTATTAAAGCGTTTAAGAATTGCGAAGAAAACGGAGGAACGGATAGTAGCACGACAAAATTTTACGAAGAAATAAAAAATATTCTTCCAAAAATTGAAAATGAAATTTATTATTTATGCGTTGATTTTAAAAATATTTTGAATAATGAATTTGACAAATTAAGTTTATTATATAGTTTGCTCTCTCCTCAAGTTTTATTAAAGCGAAACACATATATTGACGCAAATACTCTTAATGTTGAATTTTATAACGAACTTTTATATATTTTGGGACTTAAAGAAAACAAAGAAAACGGAAAAATTGAATATAGCGATATTAAAAATACTTTTTACGACTCTATTTCAAAAACTTTCAAACTTGATAAAGATAATAATTTTGAAGAAATTTTTTCTTTGCTAATAACTTGGAATAATAGAATTTTATTTTTAAGGCTTTTAGAATCAATGCTTTTAAGTTTTGAGCATATTGAAGCCCCGTTTTTAGATTTGGAATATTTGCCCGACTTTAATAATTTGAATATTTTATTTTTTGAAGTTTTGGCAAAGAAAGAAAACGAAAGAGAAAATATATCTAAAAAATTGGAAATTATTCCTTATCTTAATTCGAGTCTTTTTGAGAAAAAGAAATTGGAAAGAGAGGGAAAAGAAATTCAATTTTTGCAATCAAATAATTTGAAGATTTATCAACATTCGATTTTGAAAAGAGATAAAAATTTTAATAATAAATATTTGAAAAATAATAAATCGGAAGAGATTCCGCTTCTTGAATATTTATTTGCATTTTTGCATGCTTATGATTTTACAACGACTTCGCAAGATTTACAAAATAATATTAAAACAAATTACGATAAACTTATTAACTCTGCGGTTTTAGGGCTTGTTTTTGAAAAATTAAACGGTTATAAAGACGGAAGTTTTTATACTCCAAGTTTTATTACTAATTATATGTGCAATCAAAGTTTGGAGAAAATAGTTATTGAAAAATTTAATAATTCTTTAAGTTGGGAATGCAAAACTATAGACGATATTCAAATTTCGCTTGATAGATTTATTACGAATAAAGAGAGTTTTAATAAAGCGATTAAAATTTTTAATGAAATTAGAATATGCGACCCTGCGGTTGGAAGCGGACATTTTTTGGTTTCCGCATTAAACGAATTATTATTAATAAAATATAATTTAGGTTTGCTTATAGACGAAGACGGCAGAAGATTAAAAGATATTAAATTAGAACTTAAAAACGATGAAATAGTTATAAGAGATTCTGAAAATAATATTCATAATTATAAGCGTCCAAAACATGAAAATATGGATTCGCATAAAATACAGCGGACAATATTTTTCGCTAAAAAAGAAATTATAGAAAATAATTTATTCGGAGTTGATATTAATCCTAATTCTTGCGAGATTACAAAACTTCGACTTTGGATAGAATTATTAAAATATAGTTATTATAGAGATATAGAAAATAAATATTTAGAAACTTTGCCTAATATCGATATAAATATTAAATGCGGAAATTCTATAATTTCAAGATTCGATTTGAAAGATTCTTTAAAGAATATTCCAAAGATAGACAAATTAATTAAAGATTATAAATGCCTTGTTGGTAAATATAAAAATGCGGACGGCGAAAATTCAAAACATTCTAAAAGAGAGATTGAAATAAAAATTAACGAAATAAAAGAAAATTTAACTCTTAATTTGAAAGCTCCGAAAACTATAAACAGTCTTGAAAAAGAAATTCAAGCGCATATAGACAAATACGGAATGTATTTAATCGATGATAAAAATTTATTGAGCGGATTAACCTATACAAAAAATTTATTAGAAATTGAAGAATTAAACGAAACCGAAAAAGAGGAAGCTTTTGAATCTTATGGCAGAATACAGATATTGAGAAAAAAATTGGATTCGGTTTTAAGCGGTAAAGAATATAAAAACGCTTTTGAATGGCGACTTGAATTCCCCGAAGTATTAAACGAAAACGGAGATTTTATAGGATTTGATTTGGTTATAGGAAATCCGCCTTATATTGATTATAGAGAGATAGACGAAAATACGATTAATAAAACAAAAAATTATGCGGTAAATGAAAATTCTAATCGTCCCAATATTTTTTGCTATTTTATAGAAAAAGGAATTGAGGTTGCAAATAATAACGGAATATTAACATTTATTAATCCTATAGCGATGTTGCAATCCGATTTTGCTTACGGAACAAGAAAATTATTATTAGAAAAAGGATGTATTAATTATATAGTCGATTGTTCTTATATTAAAGTTTTTGCTTCCGCTTCTACATATCCGACTATATACGAATTTAAAAAAAATAAAAAACAAGGTTCTATAAAAATAGTATTATGGAAAAATGATAATTTTAAACATAGTCATAATATAGAAACTTATTCTAAAAACGAACAATTATCAATTAATATATCAAAACATAAAATAAATTTTCAAAAAGTAGATTGTAGAAAATTAGGAGAAATTGGGCTTTTAAAATGGGGAACTTCTCAAAGCGGTTATGGTAAAAAGAAAATTTTATTAAGCGATTTTAAAAAGTTAAATAAATCAAAACGAAAAGAATATAATCCTATAATACAAACAGCAGATATAAAAAGATATTGCATTGTTTGGCAAAAAGAATATATACCGACTGAAATTTATTCTCAAAACATACAAAAAGATTTTAAAAAGCCTAAAATAGTTATTGCAAGAATGACGAAAAATATTCAAGCAAGTTTTGATAAAAATAAATTTTATATGGGCAAATCGACTTTAATTGTAGATTTAAAAGAAAATCCATATTATATTCTTGGAATATTAAATTCAAAGTTAGCCGATTTTTGGTATAAATATTATTTTGGAGCAACTCATTTGGCATGCGGTTATGTAAGATATGATATACCGTATTTAAAACAATTACCAATTCCTAAAATAAATTCTAAAAATAAAAAAATAACCGATAGAATTATTAGATTAGTCGATAGGATAATAAAATCGAAAGAAAATAATTTTAATGCGAATACCTCTAAATTAGAAATTGAAATTAATAATTTAGTTTATGAATTATATGGTTTGTCAAAGGCTGAAATTAGAATTATTGAAAAGTCAAATAGAAATTGATAATATAGAAGTCTCTATTTTGAGAGTAGATAAAGAAGTTGAAAATAGAATTGAGAGTTTAATTGATAGGTTTCTTTGGTTATAAGCTTGACTAACTTAAAGTTGTCAATTTCAGATGTCATAGGTTGTATAGTTTAAATGAATAATATATTAAGGTTATTAATAATAGCTTGATTTTTAATTTATTATAATGTAATTTTATAATATGAGGTTTTATTATGGTATTTAAAGTTATAGTTCATGAAGATAAAGACGGACTTTGGGCGGAAGTTCCAAGTATTAAAGGTTGTTTTTCTCAAGGCGAAACTATGGAAGAATTGGAAAATAATATTAAAGAAGCTATAGAAGGATGTTTATCCGTAGATATAGAAAAATATTCTAAAAAGAATTATGAATAATATTAAAAATATTTGCAATTAAAAATATAGTAGTTTAATAAATATTTTATAATAAAGATTTTTTTATTTCAGAAAGACTATATCTTAAATCTTGTATTGCTTTAGTGTGGATTTGCGATACTCTGCTTTCCGATATTTCCAATACTTTTCCTATTTCTTTTAAAGTAAGTCTTTCATAATAATATAATATTAATATTTCCTGTTCTTTTGCGGGAAGTTTTTTTATCGCTTTTACTATTTCTTTTTGAACGGCTTGTCTTTCAGCCATATATTCGGGATTTGTTCTATCGCTTGATTTTAAAGTGTCTATAATAGATAATTCGTCCGAATCGTCTCCAAGATACCAAATTTCGCTTAAAGAAGTAACTGCAAAATCTATATTATATCTCATAAGCTCATTATATTCTTCTATAGGAATTCCCATCATATTCGCTATTTCTTCAGGCTTAACATCTCCTTTTATTCTGCTTTCAAGTATTTCTCTCGCTTTATCTATTTTCTTTAATTTTTGACGAATAGAGCGCGGCAAAATATCTAAATCTCTAAGAGCGTCTATTATAGAGCCATGTATTCTCCAAAGAGCGAACGATTTAAATTTTATATTTTTACTCGGATTATATCTTTCTATAGCCTCTAAAAGTCCGATAGAACCGTATCCTTCCAAATCGCAAAATTCTATATCTCTTGTATTTTTGAAACTAATTTTTATTCTATTAGCGGCGTATCTTACCAAACCAGCATATTTTTTAACGATAGCTTCTCTTATTTGAGGCGATAAAGTTTTTTGATATTCCGCCCAATATTCTTTTTCATTTTCTTCGTTAATTTCTGGCAATTTATTTTTTTTATTCATAAAATATTTTAAAGACTATGTCTTAAATCCTTTTAAAAATAAGGTTTTCATTTTAAGAATATATTAAAAACTTATAATAGTCAATATTAATTAATTATAAACGAATAGTTTTATATTCTTAAATATTTTATTTATAATACTTTGTTTTTATTAAATTTAATTAATTAAAAATTAAATTATTTATTCGCTTTTATTAATTAAAAAATAATAATAAATTATTTAAAATATATGATTTTAGATAAAAATTTATATTTAATTAT
>ERZ857984.386-NODE-386-length-55969-cov-5.684945_pt1 | contig 55969 bp, 44 predicted proteins | sample MGYA00519914_ERZ857984 | MGnify/ENA primary metagenome ERZ857984 (study PRJEB31778, sample SAMEA3449417) | human gut metagenome | biome: human gut; feature: human-associated habitat; material: faeces | place: United Kingdom | collected 2010/2012 ...
TCGGCCGCGAGGACGCCGGGTTGCCGGAGGCGCTGCTTGTGGAAAATCAGGAGCACTGCATCCGGATGCCCATGCGGGACACCTGCCGCAGCCTGAACCTGTCCAACAGCGTGGCCGTGGGCGTATACGAGGTTCTGCGCCAGTGGGGATATCCAACGCTTCTGCGTTCGGGGGAGCTGCGGGAATACAGCTGGCAGAAGGGCTGAAAACAAGGGCCAGCCCTCTGTTTCCCGCAGAATTTACGCGGAATTCTCTTGAAAAGAAAGGACAGGCATTGTATAATGAGAACGGTTCCAAAACCAGTATCTCAATACAATGTGTAATCAAATACAAATTTGAAGGAGTGCTGTGCATGAATTACCTCAACAAGAAGACCGTCGAAGATATCGACGTGGCTGGCAAGAAAGTTCTTGTCCGCTGTGATTTTAACGTTCCCTTCGATGCCGAAGGAAACATCAGCGACCCCAAGCGCATTGATGAAGCTCTCAAGACCATCAAATATCTGGTTTCCCAGAAAGCTAAGGTTATTCTCTGCTCCCATCTGGGCCGTCCGAAGGGCGAATTCAACATGAAGTATTCTCTGGCTCCCGTGGCCAAATACCTGAGCAACGCTCTGGGCCAGGAAGTAAAAATGGCTTCTGACGTTGTGGGCGAGAGTGCCAAGAGCATCGCCGCTTCTCTCCAGGATGGTGAAGTGGAGCTCATCGAAAACGTTCGCTTCCATAAGGAAGAAGAGAAAAATGACCCGGCTTTTGCAAAGGAACTGGCCTCTCTTGCTGACATCTACGTAAACGACGCCTTTGGCACGGCTCACCGCGCACATGCCTCCACTGCAGGCGTTGCAGATTATCTCCCTGCTGTATGCGGCTATCTGATCCAGAAGGAAATCACCATCATGGGCAGAGCTCTCTCCGACCCCAAGCGTCCCTTTGTGGCTATCTTGGGCGGTGCAAAGGTTTCCGACAAGATCGGTGTCATCACCAACCTGCTGGATAAGGTTGACACCCTGATCATCGGCGGCGGCATGGCCTACACCTTCCTGGCCGCCAAGGGCTACGAAGTGGGCACCAGCCTGGTCGACAGTGAAAAGATCGACTACTGCAGGGACATGATGAAAAAGGCCGAAGAGAAGGGCGTCCAGCTGCTGCTGCCGGTCGATACCGTCGTGACCGCCTCCTTCCCCGACCCCATCGACGGCCCCGTGGCCGTGGAGACCGTGGCCTCCAGCGCCATCCCGGCCGGCAAGATGGGCCTCGACATCGGCGAAAAGACCCAGACCCTGTTTGCCGACGCCGTAAAGGCCAGCAAGACCGTGGTGTGGAACGGCCCCATGGGCGTGTTTGAAAACCCGATTCTGGCGGCCGGCACCCTGGCCGTCGCCAAGGCCATGGCCGAGGCCGACGCCACCACCGTGATCGGCGGCGGCGACTCCGCCGCGGCTGTCATGCAGCTTGGCTTCGGCGACAAGATGACCCACATCTCCACCGGCGGCGGCGCGAGCCTCGAGTATCTGGAGGGCAAAGAGCTGCCCGGCATCGCCTGCATCCAGAACGCCTGATCCAAAACGCCTCAGCCGCGCCGCGCGGCTGGGGCATTTTCCGCCCAAAGGCGGCCATTTTATATAAAGAGAGGAAACCGATCATGGATAAACAGAACCGCAAGGCGATCATCGCCGGCAACTGGAAAATGAACAAGACCGCCACCGAGGCCGCCGAGCTCATCGACGCGCTTATTCCCGCCGTAAAGGGCGCGGGGTGCGAGGTTGTCATCTGCACCCCCTTCACCAGCCTTGCCGCCGCCGTGGAAAAGACCCGGGGCACCAACCTGCATGTGGGCGCCGAGAACGTGCACTTTGAAAAGAGCGGCGCCTACACCGGCGAGATCAGCGCCGACATGCTGGTCGACCTGGGCGTGGAATACGTCATCACCGGCCACTCCGAGCGCCGGCAGTACTTTGCCGAAACCGACGAAACCGTGAACAAGCGCACCAGGGCCGCCCTGGCCGCGGGCCTGAAGGTCATTGTGTGCGTGGGCGAAAACCTGGCCCAGCGCGAGCAGGGCGTCACCGAGGAGCTGGTGCGCCTGCAGACCAAGATCGCCCTGGGCGGCGTTTCGGCCGAAGAGATGAAAAACGTGGTCATCGCCTACGAGCCCGTGTGGGCCATCGGCACCGGCCGCACCGCCACCAGCGAGCAGGCGCAGGAGGTCTGCGCCGCCATCCGCAAGGTCCTGGCCGAGCTGTACGGCCAGGCGGTGGCCACCGCCACCACCGTGCAGTACGGCGGCAGCATGAACGCGGCCAACGCCGACGAGCTGCTGGCAAAGCCCGACGTGGACGGCGGCCTGATCGGCGGCGCTTCTCTTAAGGCTGACGCCTTTGCCGCCATTGTGGCGGCGGCCGGCAAATAACTTCCCCGCAGGCCTTTCTTTTCAAAGCGGCACATCGGGTACCGCTTTGAAACGGCGGGGCCGCCCTTGCGTTTTGCGCCTGCGCGCAAAATGCTGGCGGGCGGCCGCTGTTTTTGGCTGCTCTCATCTGCGGGCTGCGGCCGGCAAGTAAGCTTTCCGCGCCCGTTCCGGCTTTTCCGCGCGCCGCCGGCCCTTTGCGGCGGGCGGCGCGTTCTATTTTCAACGAAGGAGTGACTTTCATGTCCAAACAACCTCTCATGCTCTGCATCCTCGACGGCTTCGGCTGGGTGCCCGAAAAGGCCGACGGCAACGCCATTGTGGCCGCCCGCACCCCCAACCTGGACCGTCTGTTCGCCACCTGCCCCTACACCACCATCGGCGCCTCCGGCATGGACGTTGGCCTGCCCGACGGCCAGATGGGCAACAGCGAGGTGGGCCACACCAACATCGGCGCGGGCCGCATCGTGTACCAGGAGCTCACCCGCATCACCAAAGCCATCCAGGATGGCTCCATCCGCGAAAACGAGGCCATTGTGGGGGCCATGAAGGCCGCCGTCCAGGGCGGCAAAGCCATCCATCTGATGGGCCTTCTCTCCGCGGGCGGCGTGCACAGCCACATCCAGCACCTGTTCGGCCTGCTGGACCTGGCAAAGGATCTGGGCGCCACCCAGCTGTACGTGCACGCCATTATGGACGGCCGCGACGTCCCGCCCGATTCCGGCAAGGGCTACATCGAGCAGCTCCAGCAAAAGCTGGCCGAGCTGGGCGTGGGCAAAATCGCCACCATCACCGGCCGCTACTACGCCATGGACCGCGACAACCGCTGGGACCGGGTGGAAAAGGCCTACGCCGCCTTCGTATACGGCCAGGGCGACCAGGGCAGCCCGGTGGAGGTCATGGAAAAAAGCTATGCCGCCGGCGTGACCGACGAGTTCGTGATCCCCGCCGTCACCTGCGAGGGCGGCCGGGTTTCGGCGGGCGACACCGTGATCTTCTTCAACTTCCGCCCCGACCGCGCGCGGGAGATCACCCGCACCTTTGTCGACGACGCCTTCACCGGCTTTGAGCGCCGCCTGGGCCGCCTGCCGGTGAACTACGTCTGCTTCACCCAGTACGACGTCACTATGCCCAACGTGCAGGTGGCCTTCAAGCCCCAGTCCCTCACCCATGTCATGGGCGAGTATCTGGCCGAAAAGGGCCTCACCCAGCTGCGCATCGCCGAGACCGAAAAATACGCCCACGTGACCTTCTTCTTCAACGGCGGCGTCGAGGCGCCCTTCCAGGGCGAGGACCGGGCCCTCATCCCCAGCCCCAAGGTGGCAACCTACGACCTGCAGCCCGAAATGAGCGCCTACCTCGTGGCCGACGAGTGCGTGAGGCGCATCGAGAGCGGCAAATACGACGTCATCATCCTGAACTTTGCCAACTGCGACATGGTGGGCCACACCGGCGTGTTCGAGGCGGCGGTCAAGGCCGTCGAGGCCGTGGACGAGTGCGCGGGCCGGGTCATCGGCGCGGTGCTGGCCGCGGGCGGCAAGGTGCTGCTCACCGCCGACCACGGCAACGCCGACCAGATGCGCGAGCCGGACGGCGCACCCTTCACCGCCCACACCACCAACCCCGTGCCCTTCCTGGTGGCCGGCGCGGGCGATGTGGCCCTGCGCCAGGGCGGCGTTCTGGCCGATATCGCCCCCACCATGTTAAAGCTCCTGGGCCTGCCCCAGCCCCCGGAAATGACCGGCTCCAGCATCATCGAATAAGCCTTCGCCCCATTACACCAAGGGAGGGCGGAACCGCGATCAGCGGTTCCGCCCTCCCTTTTGCTTTTGTCGGTTTCATGCGCCCTTCTGCCCGCCGCTTTCGCGCTCGGCGGGCGGCGGGTCCACGGCGGGCAGGGTGAAAAAGAACACCGTGCCATGGGGCAGGTTGTCCCGCACGCCGATGCTGCCCCCGTGCGCCTCCACAATCGAGCGGCACAGCGACAAGCCGATCCCCAGCCCCCTGCGCCCGTCGCCGTGCTTGGCCTCGGCGGTGTAAAACATCTCAAACAGCTTCTCCCTGGCCCCGGGCGGAATGCCCGGCCCGTCGTCGGCCACTTCCAGCCGCACCATGGCCCCGTCGCGCCGGGCGCTGATCTCGATCCGGCTGCCGGGCGGGGTATATTTCACGGCGTTGTCCGCCAGGTTTACCAGCACCTGCGCGATGAGCTGGGGGTCCATCCTTGCCATCAGCATTTCCCCCTGCACCGAAAGCTTAACGGCATGTTCGCCGCTGTGCCGGCTCAGGTGGCGCAGCGCTTCCTGGGCCACCTCCTCCACCAGCTCCGCCTCCAGCGAGAGCTGCACGCTGCCGTTCTCAATGCGGGTGACCGCAAGCACATTCTCCACCAGCCGCATCAGCCACATGGAATCGTCGTATATGTCGGCATACAGCCGCTGCTTTTTCTCCTCCTTCAGGCCCGGGGCCCCGCGCATCAGAATGTTCGCGTTGCCCGAAATACCGGTCAGCGGGGTGCGCAGGTCATGCGAGATGGCGCGCAGAAGGTTTGCCCGCAGCTGTTCCTGCCGCGCCTGGGCAAGCATTTCGCTGCGCGCTGCGGCCGCCTGCCTGTGCTCCAGCGCCAGCGCGAATTCGTTCAGCATGGCCAGCAGCAGGTTCCGGTCATACACCTCCAGCGCCTCCCCGGCGCTCAGCGCAACGCCCACCACCGCAAACACGCTGGCCTGGCTGCGCACTGCCAGGTACAGGCATTTCGCCCCGGGCAGCGTGTCGGTGGTGGCGCCCGCGTGCTTGTTGTTCCTGTACACCCACGCGGCCACCGCCTGCTCGTCCGCCGCGGTGTAGGGCGAAACGTCCGGGGCTGCGCCCTGCACGGTAAACACGGCCGGCGGCCCCAGCCCTTCCTCCCCGGCCAGATAAACGCAGACGGTGCGGTCCAGCAGGCGCAGGATCTGCCGCCCCATCTTGCGGGCCAGCTCGGCCTGGGTGTCGCCCTGCTGCAGCTGCTGGCTGGTCTCCAGCAGCACCTCGGTGCGGTAGGCTTTCAGCGCCGACTGGCGGGCCTGCCTGTGCACCCGCACCGTGAGGGTGCTGGTAATAAAAGACGCCGCAAACATAATGCCGAACGTGACCGCATAGCCCGGGTCCGTAAACTCCAGGGTAAAATAGGGCGCGGTAAAAAAGAAATTGAACAGCGCCACGCTTAAAAGCGAGGCCGCCGCCCCGTACACACGGCTCGCGGTGCAGGCCGAAACGAACAGCACGCCCAAAATGAACACCGTTATAATGTTCGCTTCGCCCAGGCCGGCGGCGGCAAAGCCCAGGGCGCCCAAAACAGTCCCCGCCAGAATGCCCGCCGTCTTCAGGGTGTCCTTCCAGGTAAGCTTTTCCCATGCCCTGCGCGGCGCGCGGCGCCCGCGGCAGGGCGGCAGCGTGTCCGGAATGATGTAGATGTCCAGATTGGGCGCAAGGGCCGTCAGCTGTTCCACCAACGTGGGTCTGGGCAGCAGGCGGCCGCGTTTTGCGCCCGAGCGGCCCAGCACGATCTTCGAAACCCCGCTCACCCGGGCATACTCGGCGATCTGGGCAGCCACCTCGCTGCCGTACACGGTTGCGATCTGCGCGCCCAGCTGTTCGGCCAGCCGCAGGTTCCCCCGCAGGCGGTCCCGGTTTTTTCCATCCAGCTCCCGGGTGTCCGGCGTTTCCACAAACAGCGCGGTAAAGCGGCCGTGAAACGCATTCGAAAGCCGCGCGGCGGTGCGGATGACCTTCGCGTTGGAGGGCGAGGAGGACAGGCAGATCAAAACGTGCTCATCGGTATAATAGCCGGCCCCCGCCTCCCTGCCTTTTTCCGCGCTGCGGTTCACCCGGTCGGCCGTGCGCCGCAGCGCGATCTCCCGCAGGGCCACCAGGTTTTCCCTGGTAAAAAAGTGCCCAAGAGCCCGGCGCGCCTGGTTTGCCCGGTAGATTTTCCCCTGTTCCAGCCGCGCCAGCAATTCGTCCGGCTCAATGTCCACCAGCTCCACCTGGTCGGCCCGGTCGAACACGCTGTCCGGCACCCTCTCCCGCACGATCACGCCGGTAATGGAGGCCACGATATCGTTCAGGCTCTCAATGTGCTGCACATTTACCGTGGTATACACGTCGATGCCCGCCGCCAGCAGTTCCTCAATGTCCTGATACCGTTTGCGGTGGCGGCAGCCCTCCGCATTGGTGTGGGCCAGTTCGTCCACCAGGATCAGCGCCGGCCGCCGTGCAATGGCCCCGTCCAGGTCAAACTCCCGCAGCGCAACTTCCTTGTGGAGCAGCTCCCGCGGCGGCAGCTGCTCCAGCCCGTCCAGCAGCGCCAGGGTGTCGGGCCGGGTGTGGGGCTCAATGTAGCCCGCCACCACGTCGGTCCCGGCGGCCCGGGCGGCATGTGCCGCCTCCAGCATGGCGTAGGTCTTGCCCACGCCCGCGGCGTAGCCGAAAAAGATCTTCAGCTTCCCGGTGCGCCGCGCCTCATCGCGCTCCTGCCGGTTCACCTTCTGCAGCAGCAGGTCCGGGTCCGGCCTCGCGTCCTGCATCCAAAGCTCCCCCTTTCCCCGTCCGTTTGGCGCCGCGCCTTATTTGAATGCCGGCTGTGCCGCCCGCCGCGCCAAAACCAGCCGCACCGCACCTTACAAGCAGCGCCCCGCGGAACATCCTTTCCGGCGGGGCGCTGTACAAATTGAAACCGATCTGCCGCTTGTACCTCACAGCAGCAAGGGCAGCGAAAAAACAAACGCGGCCGCCGTCACGGCAAGCACCACCAGCAGCGGGCACACAACAAAGCCGGCAAACCAAAACGCCGCCGGGTGTGCGTCCAGGTAGTTACCCAACCGGCCAAGCGCCGCGCCAAACAGCCGGGCGGGCGCACCGCGCCGCAATTTTTTGAACGGCAGGCGCCGTTTTGCTTTGCCTGCGTATGCAATCTGAAGGGCAGCCTGTGTGGTCATCATGATAAAACGCCTCCTGCAAAAGGTTCTTTCCCTTTTGCAGTTTCAGTGTACCACGGATGCCGTGAATGTGCCGTTAAGGTGTTTTTAACCGCGCTAAGATTTTATAAAAACAGCGTTAAGGCGCTGTTAAGCTCTGTTTCCGGGTTCGCTTTCCGCCCCCAGCTCCCGCTCCAGGGCCAGCCCCATCTGCGAAAGAATGGTGCCGATGTACACCCTCTGATCCTCTTCGATCCCTTTGTTTTGGCACAGGATGCCCATCACCCCCAGCACTCTGCCCGTGCCCTTGATGGGCAGGTAGCTCCAGGCGTCCTCGCTGTAAAAAGCGGTGCCCGCGCCGCAGGGCGTGTTGTTTACATAACACCACTTTGCAAGGGTGTCCACACCGATCACCCCCGTGTCCTCATATTGGGCGGCCACGTAGTAGGGCCGCGAAAGGGCGCCCGGCCCTTCCGCCACATACACCACGCAGGGTTCGCCCCGCAGCTCGTACATGCTGCGCACCCCGTAGTACAGGATATTCTCCAGCCCGGAAAGGTTCAGATACCCGCTGCTGATCTCAAACAGGGCCTGGGTCCGCCGCACCAGCCGGTCGGCCAGCACGATCTGCGCCTGCAGGCGGGTTACCAGCATGGAGGTCAGCAGCGCGATCACCAAAAAAATGCCCATGGTGAGCAGCTGATTGGGGTCGCTCACCCGCAGGGTGTACAGCGGTTCGGTAAACAAAAAGTTGAACAGCGCCACGCTCAGCAGCGAGGCCGCCAGGCTCAGCAGATACCCCTGTGTTTCGATTGTGAGAATAATGACCCCCGTCAGGTAGACCATCAGGCAGTTCTCCGGCCTTGCCCCCAGCTCCCGCAGCGCCAGTGCCAACAGGGTGCACAGCCCCACGATCAGCGCGGATTTTGCAAGGTTTTTTACCCCTGCGCCCTTTCTGCCCTTCATTTCCATCCTCTTTTCCTCACCCTTGCCAGGGCGCCCAAAAGCCCGCTCTTCGCGTCCCCGGCCGTGCGGATCACCGCAAGGAATACCACATAGATTTCCAGCCGCCCCAGCAGCATGCCGGCGGTTTCAGTCCAAAGCACCGCCGCGGGCGCGTCGTAGGCCGTGATCCCGGTGGACAGGCCCACCGTTCCCAGGGCGGACGAAAACTCAAACATACAGTCTGCCAGCGGGTAGCCAAAGCAGCTCAGCACAAAGCTGCCCAGCGCAAACACCATCAGGTACAGCAGAATAAAGCTGCTCACCTCGCTGCGGCCCCGCCAGTCCAGCGTTTCCACACCGTCCGGCCGCCGCACGGCGTGGGTGCGCACCACCCGCCGGTGGTCCAGCTTCTCCCGCAGGGTCCACAGCGCGTCCTTCAGCATAATGCACACACGGAACTGTTTGATTCCGCCCGCCGTCGAGCCGGTGCCCCCGCCCGCCAGCATCAGCAGGATCATGCTCAGCAGCAGCGGCGCGGGCCAGCCCCCAAAGCCGGGCACCGACTGGAAGCCCGTGGTGGTCAGGCAGCTCACCGTCTGGAACAGCCCGTCGCGCACAGCGCGGGGCAAGGCGTCCGCCAGCCCTCCCGCCAGCAGCAGCCCTGCCAGCAGCGGCGTAAAAAGCGCTGTGGCAAACAGCGAAAAGCGCACCTCGCAATATCCAAAAAAGTTTTTCAGCCTGCCCCGCAAAAGGTACACGTGCGCCAAAAAATTTGTGCTCCCCAGCAGCATCAGCAGCACGGTCACCAGCTCGATGGCGGGGCTGTCGTAATACCCGATGCTCTCGGCGCGGGTGGAGAACCCGCCCGTGCTCAGCGCGGCGATCGAGTGGTTGAGCGCGTCGAACCAATCCATGCCGAACACCATGTACAGCGCCGTGCCCGCCAGGATATAGCCCGCGTAGATCGCCAGGATCGTGCGCGCCGAGGCCGCCAGGTTCGGCAGCAGCCGGTCCGGGTGGCCCTCGGCGCTGTAAAGCCGCATGCCGTAGCTGTCCGACAAAACGCACAGCATCACCAGTACCAGCCCCACGCCTCCGAAAAACAACATGACGCTGCGATATAAAAGAAAAATATGGGGCGTTTGGGTCACGTCCACCACCGACAGTCCGGTCGTGCTCCAGCCGCTGGTGCACTCGAACACCGCCTGGGTAAAATTGTACCGCCCCGTCAGCACAAAGGGCACCGCGCACAACAAAATGGCCAGCACCCATGCGCCCACCACGATTACCGTGTCCTGGTGCTTGTGCAGCCGGCCATGCTCCCGCCCGCGCAGGTGCAGCCCAAGCATATACCCCATCAGAATGGCTGCCGTGCCCGGCAAAACAAAATATTTTGCCTCTCCGGCCTCCTCCGGATAGACCGCCAGCACCACCAGCGGCAGCAGGATCACCCCGCCGATCAGCATCAGGATCACGCCCAGATATCCCAGGATGAGCGGCCAGCCCTCCAGCGGGCTTTCACCCGCGCCCGCGCGCTCATTTTTCATGCTCCTTCCCCTCTCCCGTGACCACCCGGATCACATGCTCCTGCCGCTCCGGCGCACACAGCACCAGCAGCTTGTCGCGGGGCTGGATCACGGTTTTTCCCTGGGGCGCCAGCATGTCCACCCCCGCAGGATGCAGCTGATCACAATGTTTTCCCCCAGGGGCAGCTCCATAATGCGCCTGCCCGCCGCCGGGGCGCCCGGCTCCACCAGCAATTCGGTGAGCACCAGGCGGCCGTGCTCCACCGAGAGGCTGCTCACCAGGCTCTCCACCGTCGACGCCTGCTCGATCATCTCCGCCACCATCCAGGTGGCGCTGATGGCCGTGTTTACCCCCAGCTTTTGGAATACCGCCACGTTCTTGGGGTTTGCCACCACCGCCACCGTCTTGCGCACATGGTACAGGCGCTTCGCGGTCTGGCAGATCACCAGGTTGTCCGCGTCCAGGGGCCGCAGCGCAATCAGGATGTCAAAGCCGTCGATCTCGGCGTCGTCCAGCACATAGCGCTTGCAGGCATCTCCCTGCACCACCGGGATGCCGTGGGTGCGCGAGAGGTACCCGCAGTAGGCCGGGTCGTCGTTGATCACCACCAGCCGGTGCTTTTTGCCCAGCAGTGAGCGAATCAAAAAATCCGCCTTGGTCTTGCCCCCCGCAATCGCGATCCTCATGCCCTTTCCTCCCCCCCTCGGGCCAAGGGCCCCTCTGCGCCCTCGCGGGTCAAAAGGCCGCTCCGGTAAAATTCCTGCAGCGAAAGCTCTGCCGGGCAGATCACGTGCACCCCCAGCCCCTCCACCAGGTATTCCAGCTCCGGGTCCTCAAAGCGCGCGTACACCTGCCCCAGCCCGTACAGCCGGGCGGCGATCTGGGCGATCATGCAGTTCACATTGTCGTTTTCGGTCACGGCCGCCAGCAGCGCCGCCCGGCCGATCCCCGCGGCTTCCAGTACGTCCGGGTCCGTGGCGTCCCCCTGCACCTCAAAGCCGCTGAAATCGGCGGCCAGCCGGCGGAAGGCCGCCGCGTCCCGGTCCACCACGGTCACCCGGTGCCCGCACTTACACAGCATGCCCGCCAGGTTCGATCCCAGCCGGCCGCAGCCCGCCACCAGGATCTGATTTGTTTTCTTCATTCCAATGCCTCCCGCCCTTTGCGCGGCGATCTTGTTATACAGCCCAGTATACCTCTGCAAAGGTTAGCGCACCGTTATACTTTTTTGCCCCGCATTAAGATTTTGTTAACGTCTCCCGCATTAACTAAACCTTAATCCCTGCGGCATGATTCCTCACGTCCCCTTAAACCGGCTTGAGGCTGCTTTGAAAAAGCCGAAAGCCGGCCTGGGTTAGCATCTCGCCCCTTATCCCCCAAGCTTTGTGCAATCTTAACGTCTTGAGCCCTACCTTTATCGGCATCTTAACCAAACCCGTGCTATAACTGGTTCCATGGCAAGCGCCTGCTCCGCCCGGGGCGGAGCCCCCAACGATTGAGAAAGAGGTGAACCGGAAGTATGAGTGTTGTGATTGCGGTCATCGGCGCTGCGGCCCTGGCCATGCTGGGATATCTGATCTATGTCCTATTCAGAGGTGATAACACATGACAAATCAAATTCTTCAATATGCCCTGTACATTGTCATCCTGGTGGGGCTTGCCATCCCCCTGGGGCGGTACATGTACAAGGTGATGGTGGGCGAAAAGACCTTCCTTTCCCGCGTGCTGCAGCCGGTGGAAAGCGGCGTCTGCCGCATCTGCCGCATCGACCCCAGCGAACAGATGACCTGGAAAAAATACGCACTGGCGGTGGGGCTGTTCAGCGCGTTCGGCTTTCTGTTCCTGTTCCTTTTAAATCTTCTGCAAGGCTTTTTGCCCCTGAACCCCGAGGGGATTCCCGGCTGTTCGTGGCATCTTTCCTTTAACACCACGGCCAGCTTTGTCACCAATACCAACTGGCAGGCCTATTCCGGCGAGATGCAATTGTCCTATCTCACCCAAATGCTGGGCCTCACGGTGCAGAACTTCGTGTCGGCGGCCAGCGGCATCGCGGTGCTGTTCGCACTGATCCGGGGCTTTGTAAAGGTCAAACAAAAAGGCCTTGGGAATTTTTGGTCTGATCTTGTGCGCATCACCCTTTACATCCTGATCCCCCTGTCCATTGTGGTGGCCGTGGTCATCGCCTCCCAGGGCGTGCCCCAAACCCTCTCCGCCTACGACACGGTGGATCTTCTGGAGCCTGTAACGTTGGAGGACGGCACCCTCGTCACCCAGCAGGTCATCCCTCTGGGCCCGGCCGCCAGCCAGATCGCCATCAAGCAGCTGGGCACCAACGGCGGCGGCTTTTTCGGGGTGAACTCGGCGCATCCGTTCGAAAACCCGAACGCCCTTTCCAACCTGTTCCAGATGATCTCGCTGCTGCTCATCCCGGTGGCCTGCTGCTTCACCTTCGGCCGCGGCGTAAAGGATAAGCGCCAGGGCCGCGCACTGTTTGCGGCCATGCTCATTCTGCTGGCGGTATTTTTGGCCATCGCCGCCTTTTCCGAGGCGGCAGGCACCCCGCAGCTCGCACAGGGCGGCCGGGTCGACCTCTCGGCCGGCAGCCAGCAGGCCGGCGGCAACATGGAGGGCAAAGAAACCCGCTTCGGCATTGCCACCTCCACCACCTGGAGCGTGTTCACCACGGCGGCCTCGAACGGCTCGGTCAATTCCATGCACGACAGCTACACCCCTTTCGGCGGCTTTGTGCAGATGCTCCAGATGGAGCTGGGCGAGGTGGTGTTCGGCGGCGTGGGCTGCGGGCTGTACGGCATGATCGGCTTCGCAATCCTGACCGTGTTCATCGCCGGGCTCATGGTGGGCCGCACCCCCGAATACCTGGGCAAAAAGATCGAGCCGCGCGAGATGCGCATGGCGGTGCTGGTGTGCCTGGCAACGCCGGTGGCGATCCTGGTGGGCGCGGGGCTCGCCTCGGCGCTGCCCGAAACGGCGGCCTCGCTGAACAACCCGGGCGCCCACGGCTTCTCAGAAATTCTGTACGCCTACTCCTCGGCGGGCGGCAACAACGGCTCGGCCTTTGCGGGCTTTAATGCCAACACGCCCTTCTTAAACGTGTCCATCGGCCTGGTGATGCTGTTCGTGCGCTTTGTGCCCCTGTTCGCCACCCTGGCCATTGCGGGCTCTCTGGCAGAAAAAAAGACCGTGGCCGTAAGCGCGGGCACCCTGCCCACCCACGACGCGCGCTTTGTGTTCCTGCTCATCCTCATTGTGCTGCTGGTGGGCGCGCTGAGCTTCTTCCCGGCGCTGGCCCTCGGGCCCATCGCCGAGTTCTTCCAGATGATCGCATAAAGGAGTTGATACTATGCCTTCCAAGACCAAAAGCCCCTTTGTAACGCGGGAACTGGCAGGCCGTGCCATGCGGGACGCATTTGCAAAGCTTGCGCCCAAAACACAGCTGAAAAACCCGGTCATGTTCCTGGTATACGTCTCCGCCTTCCTCACCACCGGGCTGTATGTCTGCTCGCTCTTTGGCACGGCGGACGCCCGGCCGGCCTTTATCCTGGCCGTGGCGCTGATTTTATGGCTCACGGTGCTCTTCGCAAACTTTGCCGAGGCCATTGCCGAGGGCCGCGGCAAGGCCCAGGCCGACGCGCTGCGCGCCGCCAAGCAGGACGTAACGGCAAACAAGCTTTCCTCCCCCGCGGCGCGGGATGCCGTGCAGCGCGTACCCGGCGCCAGCCTTGTGAAGGGCGATTGCGTTCTGGTGAACGCGGGCGAGCAGATCCCGGCCGACGGCGAGGTGATCGAGGGCGCCGCCTCGGTGGACGAGAGCGCCATCACCGGCGAATCCGCGTCCGTAATCCGCGAGTCCGGCGGCGACCGCAGCGCCGTGACCGGCGGCACCACCGTCATTTCCGACTGGCTGGTGGTGCGCGTCACCAGCGGGCCGGGCGAGAGCTTTCTGGATAAAATGATCGCCATGGTGGAGGGTGCGGCCCGCAAAAAGACTCCCAACGAGATCGCGCTGGAGATCCTGCTGGTGGCCCTCACCATCATCTTCCTTTTGGTGACCGTGTCGCTCTTTCCCTTCTCCCAGTTCTCGGCCGGCCAGGCCGGCATGGCGAACCCCACCTCCATCACCGCGCTGGTGGCGCTGCTGGTGTGCCTGGCCCCCACCACCATCGGCGCGCTGCTGTCGGCCATCGGCATCGCGGGCATGAGCCGCCTGAACCAGGCGAACGTGCTGGCCATGAGCGGCCGCGCCATCGAGGCCGCGGGCGATGTGGACACCCTTCTGCTGGATAAAACCGGCACCATCACCCTGGGCAACCGGCAGGCCTGCGAGTTCATCCCGGTGGACGGCGCCCCCGCCGCCGAGCTGGCCGACGCGGCGCAGCTCTCCTCCCTTGCGGACGAAACGCCCGAGGGCCGCAGCGTGGTGGTCCTTGCAAAGGAACAGTTCGGCCTGCGGGGCCGCAGCATGAGCGAATTGCACACCAGCTTTATCCCCTTTTCGGCCAAAACCCGCATGAGCGGCGTGGACTGTGAGGAGGGCGAGGTGCGCAAAGGCGCGGCGGATGCCGTAAAGGCTTACGTGCAGTCGAAGGGCGGCACTTTTTCCCAGGAGTGCGAAGCCGCGGTGGAGCGCATCGCCCGCGAGGGCGGCACCCCGCTGGTGGTGGCCAAAAACGGCCGCGTGCTGGGCGTCATCCACCTGAAAGACATCGTCAAGCAGGGCGTGAAGGAAAAATTTGCGGACCTGCGCAAAATGGGCATCCGGACCGTGATGATCACCGGCGACAACCCCCTCACCGCCAGCGCCATTGCGGCAGAGGCGGGCGTGGACGACTTTTTGGCCGAGGCGACCCCCGAGGGCAAGCTGAATATGATCCGCCAGCTGCAGGCCAAGGGCCACCTGGTGGCCATGACAGGCGACGGCACCAACGACGCTCCCGCCCTGGCCCAGGCCGACGTGGCCGTTGCCATGAACACCGGCACCCAGGCCGCCAAGGAGGCGGGCAACATGGTGGACCTGGACTCCTCGCCCACCAAACTGATCGACATCGTACGCATCGGCAAGCAGCTGCTCATGACCCGGGGCTCGCTCACCACCTTCAGCATTGCGAACGACGTGGCAAAGTATTTCGCCATTCTTCCCGCGCTGTTCATGGGGCTGTATCCGGGCCTTGCGGCGCTCAACATCATGCATCTGGCCAGCGCCGAGAGCGCCATCCTGTCCGCCATCATCTACAACGCGCTCATCATCGTGGCCCTCATCCCCCTTGCGCTGCGGGGCGTCAAATACCGCGAGGTCCCGGCCGGCAAGCTGCTCTCACGCAACCTGCTCATCTATGGCCTGGGCGGCATCGCGGCGCCCTTCGCGGCCATCAAACTCATCGACATGTTCCTTGTGGGCTTCGGCCTGGTATAAGGCGAAAGGAGAATTCCGAACCATGAAGACCTTTAAAAAATATACCCTGCGGGCGCTGCTGCTCTGTGTGGTCCTCACCCTGCTGTGCGGCCTGGTCTACCCGCTGCTCATCACCGGCATCGCCCAGCTCGCCTTTCCCCAAAAAGCGAACGGCAGCATCATCGAGGTAGGCGGCAAAAAGTACGGCAGCACCCTGCTGGCACAGCAGTTCACCGGCGATGAATACATGTGGGGGCGCATTATGAACCTGAACACCTCCGCCTTTTACAGCGACGAGGGCGTCCCCCTGCTCTACTCCGGCCCCTCCAACAAGACCCCTGCGGGCGAAGAACTGGAGCAGCTCGTGGCCGCGCGCGTGGCCAAAATCGAGGCCGCCCACCCGGACAAGGCGGGCCAGCCCATCCCGGTGGACCTGGTCACCAGCTCCGGCTCGGGGCTCGACCCCCACATTTCACCGGCCGCGGCCGAGTACCAGGTGGGCCGCGTTGCCGCCCAGCGCGGCATCCCGGAAAGCGAGGTGCGGGCCGTGGTGGAACGTTACACCCAAGGCCGCTTTTTGGGCCTGTTCGGCGAGCCCACCGTAAATGTTCTGGAAGTCAATCTTGCGCTGGACGGCATCCTGCAATGACCCCTCGTCCGGCAGGCCCGGGCCGCCGGAAGACTGCATTTTTTCAAAAGACGCTCTTTTTTGGCTTTGCCGTTTCAGGGCCGCGCGGTCCCGGGGGCAGCTTCCATGTGTCAAGGTCCGCCCCGGGAATTTCTGTTGCGGCCAAAAACCCGGCTCCTTTTCTTAACGCTGTCTTAACACCTCACGGCAATTCTTTATGCCATGCAAATCCTCCCCTGCTGACATTTGCACCGAATGCGTTTATAATAATAAGGAAACTTGCCGGGCAGCGCTGCGGCGCGGACATGGCAGACACAGGAGGGAAACATGGGCAATTGGTGGCAGCGGCCCGGCCCAATGCCGGGGAACGGGCGTCTGAGAGAGGTTCTCCCCCTTTCCTGTCGGGATCTTGCAAAGACCGTCGGCATCCTGTTGGCGGCCTCGCTGATCGGGCTGCTTTTCTACCACGCGGGTATCACCGAGGCGAACATCGTCACCATGTATCTGCTGGCAGTGCTGTGCACGGCGCTTGCCACCAACGGCCGGCTGTACGGCATTCTGGCCTCGGTGGCAAGTGTTCTGGTGTTCAACTATCTGTTCACGGTCCCCCGCTTCACCTTCAAATTCAACGATGTGAGCCGCTATTCCGTCACCTTTTTGGTCATGTTCATTGCCGCCTGCATCACCAGCACCCTCACCATGCGGGTCAAGGCGCAGGCCCGGCAGGCCACCCGCAAGGCGTACCGCAGCGAGCTGCTGCTCAAAACCAGCCAGGCGCTGCAGCGTGCCGAAGGCGAAGCGCAGATCCTCTGTGTGGCCGCAGAGCATCTCTCCCAGCTGCTGCGGGCCAGCGTGCTGCTCTGCCCCGTTGCGGGCGGCGCATTGCAGGAGCCCCTGTTCTGCCCCTTCGGCGCCGATGCCCGGCCGCGCTTCGCCTCCCCGGCCGACCAGCGCGCCGCGGCCGCCGTGCTGGAACACGGCGGGCAGGCGGGCGCCTTCACGAACGTCTGCCCCGGCGCCGGGTGTCTGTACATGGCGGTGGGTGCGGGGGTGCCCCCCCGCGCGGTGGCGGGGGTGGCGGTGCCGCCCGGCCATTCCCCGGACGCCTTCGACCGCAACCTCATGGAAGCTCTGCTGAACGAGTGCGCACTGGCGCTGGAAAAGGAGCGCATCGGCCGTGAAAAAGCCGGGATCGAACTCAGGGCACAGCAGGAGCAGCTGCGCTCAAACCTGCTGCGCACCATCTCCCACGACCTTCGCACCCCCCTCACCAGCATTTCGGGCAACGCGGGGGTGCTCCTTCAAAATTCCAGCGTGCTGGACGAAACCCAAAAACGGCGCCTTTACATGGATATTTCCGACGACTCGCTCTGGCTCATCCAGCTTGTGGAAAACCTGCTCTCCATCACCCGGCTGGAAAACGGGGCGCTGGACCTGCGCCTGCAGCCCGAGCTCTTGGAGGAGGTGATCGGCGAGGCGCTGCAGCACCTGAACCGCCGTTGTTCCGAGCATCCGCTCTCGGTGCAGGTGGAGGGTGATCTGCTCATGGCAAAGATGGATTCGCGGCTCATCACCCAGGTTTTTATCAACATCGTAAACAACGCCGTCAAGTACACTCCCCCCGGCGCCAGCATCGCCATCAGCGCCCGGAGGGAGGGAGGCATGGTGCGGGTGGAGATCGCCGACACAGGCCCCGGCATCCCCGAGCAGGCGCGGGCAAAGCTGTTCGACATGTTTTTTACGGCGGGCAGCGCCGGCGGCGACGCCCGCCGCGGGCTTGGCCTCGGCCTTGCGCTGTGCCGCTCCATCGTGGAGGCCCATGGCGGATCCATCGGGGTTCGCCCCAACCAGCCGAACGGCTCGGTTTTCTTCTTCACTTTACAGGCAGAGGACGTGGAACACTATGAATAAAGCAAAAATTCTTGTGGTCGAAGACGACCGCGCCATCCGCAACCTTATCACCACCACCCTCGAAACCCAGGACTATCAGTATCACACGGCGGCAAAGGGCAGCGAAGCTCTGCTCGAAGCGGTTTCGTTCCAGCCGGACGTCATGCTGCTGGATCTTGGCCTGCCGGATATGGACGGCGTCTCCATCATCGAAAAGGTGCGCGGCTGGTCGGCCCTGCCCATCATCGTCGTCAGCGCCCGCAGCGAGGACCGCGACAAGATCGACGCGCTGGACGCGGGCGCCGACGATTATCTCACCAAGCCCTTCAGCGTGGATGAGCTCCTGGCCCGGCTGCGGGTGGCCCTTCGGCGGGCCCGGCAGGACGCCGGTCCCGCGGGCAGCCCGGAGGCCGTTTTCACCAACGGCGAACTCACAATTGATTATGCCGCCGGCTGTACCTACCTGGCTGGCAGCGAGATCCACCTGACCCCCATCGAATATAAGCTGCTGTGCCTGCTGGCCAAAAACGTGGGCAAGGTGCTCACCCACAATTACATCCTGCGCCAGGTGTGGGGCAGCGCCCTTCCGGGCGACACCCCCTCCCTGCGGGTGTTCATGGCCACCCTGCGCAAAAAGATCGAGCCTGCTCCCGCCCAGCCCAAATACATCCAGACCCACGTGGGCGTGGGCTACCGTATGCTGCGCATCCCCGAAGGCGGGCCGGCCGCCCCGCAGGGGGAATAACCCTTCAAAAACAAACAGCCGCGCCGCCGTTCTCTCACAGAACAGCGGCGCGGCCAGGTCTATTGGGGGCAGGTTTTCAAAACTTTACCAGCTGCTTTGCGTCGTCCTGCCGGTCAAACAGGATGGCGCTGATGTGGTCCAGGTAAATCAGGGCCAGGCGCTTGCCGGTGTCTGCGCTGAAGCTCTCGTTCAGGTCGGGCATGGCCTCGTACACCGCGGCGTAGGCCTCGGGGCTGCGGTCAAAGTTCACCGTGCCCTGAATGCGCAGCAGCCGCTGTTCGCCCAGGTCGGCGCACAGCTCCAGGTTGGTGTTGTCCAGCAGCTGTTTGTAGGCCTCCTTGTGCTTGCCCATGGCAATATAAAAGTATCCGTTGTAGATCATATAATGGTTGATGGGCCGCACCCGGGGCAGATACCCCTCCACGGTGGCCAGATACAGGGTGGGCCTGCTCTCCAGCAGCTTCTTCAATTCTTCCATCTCAAACCCTCTCCTTGCCTTTTGTATCTTATTGCCCCGGCCGGGGCAGAATGCCTTTATACCTCGGCGCTCCCGGTGAACGCGGTCACCGCCGGGCCGGTCATGAGCACGCGGCGGTCGCCGCCCACCCGGATCACCAGGGTGCCGCCGGTCAGTTCCACCTGGATGTCCGTGTCGGGCGGGCACAGCCCCAGCGCCACGCTTGCCGCCGCGCTGGCGCAGGCGCCGGTGCCGCAGGCAAAGGTCTCGCCCGTGCCCCGCTCCCACACCCGCATTTTCAAATGCCCGGGCCCCAGCAGCTGGATAAACTCGGCGTTCACCCCCTCGGGGAAAGCCGAGTGATGCTCAAAGCAGGGCCCCAGGGCGGGCAGGTCCACCCCGGCCACATCCTCCACCACGCTCACGCAGTGGGGGTTGCCCATGGAAATGCAGGTCACGGGCCAGGCGCGGCCCCGCACCATCAGCTCCGCGCCCACCACGGGCCCGGCGCCAAGCCCCTGCACCGGCACCCGCTCGGGCAAAAATTCCGCAAAGCCCATGTCCACCTGCCACTGGCCCTCGGCCACGCGGCGTATGGTCTTGCGCCCGGCCAGGGTGTCCACGGTCATCGTTTCGCCCGCACGGCCGTGCTCATACAGCCACTGGGCCACACAGCGGATGCCGTTGCCGCACATCTTGCTCTCGCTGCCGTCGGCGTTGAACATGCGCATCTGGGCGTCGGCCACCTCGCTTTTGCAGATGCAGATCAGCCCGTCGGCCCCCACCGCAAAGTGGCGCGGGCTCAGCTTTCTGGCCAGCTCGGGCGCGTTCTCCGGCATTCCGGAAAAGCAGTCCACATAAATGTAATCGTTGCCGCAGCCCTGCATTTTTGTAAATTCCAGGGTCATGCCCCTTCCCTCCCCATGGGGGCGCGGTCCGCGCCCAACCCATTCTGTATTTTATTATACATTCTAAGGCCCGATTGTACAAGAAAAAACTTTGCGCGGGGCCTTGACAACCCCCGGCGGATAGGCTATAAAATGTAGTAGTATAAATCGCGGCCCCACAGGGCCAATGCGAATTAAGGAGAGTTTTAAGGATATGGACACTTTCGAACGCATCCGTGAGCTTTTGGCGGAACAGCTCGACATCGAGGAAGAGAAGATCACCATGGAAAGCGACATCCTGGAGGACTTCGAGGCCGACAGCCTGGACGTGGTAGATATGGTCATGAGCCTGGAAGACGAATTTGGCGTGGAGGTCCCCGACGAGGCGGTGGAAGGCCTCAAGACCGTGGGGGACGTGGTCCGCTATATCGAGGAAAACAGCTGAGCCGCGCATTTAAAAATTGCCCCCGTTCCACGCGGGGGCTTGTTTTTTGGCGAAGGAGTAAAAACGAATGAGCGAACAGAAGAAAAAACTGGTGGAGGCCATCACCCCCATCAACGAAGACTTTGCCCAGTGGTACACCGACGTGTGCCTCAAGGCCGAGCTGGTGGATTATTCCACCGTGAAGGGCTGCATGATCCTGCGCCCCTACGGCTACGCCATCTGGGAGAACATCCAGCACATTCTGGACGGCATGTTCAAGGCCACCGGCCACGAAAACGTGGCCATGCCCCTGTTCATCCCCGAAAGCCTGCTGCAAAAGGAAAAGGACCACGTGGAGGGCTTCGCGCCCGAGGTCGCCTGGGTCACCCACGGCGGCGGCGAGCAGCTGGAAGAGCGCATGTGCGTGCGCCCCACCAGCGAGACCCTGTTCTGCGATCACTTTGCCCACGTGCTGCACTCCTGGCGCGATCTGCCCATGAAGTACAACCAGTGGTGCAGCGTGGTCCGGTGGGAAAAGACCACCCGCCCCTTCCTGCGCAGCCGCGAGTTCTGGTGGCAGGAGGGCCACACCATCCACGAAACCGCCGCCGAGGCCATTGCCGAGACCGAGCAGCAGCTCAATACTTATGCCGAGTTCTGCGAAAAAAGCCTCATGATCCCGGTGGTCAAGGGCAAAAAGACCGATAAGGAAAAGTTTGCCGGCGCCGAGGCCACCTATTCCATCGAGGCCATGATGCACGACGGCAAGGCCCTGCAAAGCGGCACCAGCCACTATTTTGGCGACGGTTTCTCCCGCGCCTTCGGGGTGCAGTTCACCGGCCGCGACAACCAGCTGCAATACCCCTATCAGACCAGCTGGGGCGTTTCCACCCGCCTGGTGGGCGCCATCATCATGACCCACGGCGACGACGAGGGCCTGATCCTGCCCCCGGCCGTGGCCCCCTACCAGGTGGTGGTGCTGCCCATCGCCGCCCACAAGCCCGGCGTCACCGAAAAAGCGCAGGAGCTTACCGCCCGGGTGGCAAAGTTCGCCCGGGTCAAGCTGGACGACAGCGACAACAGCCCCGGCTGGAAGTTCAGCCAGTGGGAGATGAAGGGCGTGCCCCTGCGCCTCGAGCTCGGCCCCAAGGACATCGAGAAAAACCAGTGCGTCCTGGTCCGCCGCGACACCCGCGAAAAATATTTCGTCAGCCTGGACGAGTTGGAAACCGAGATCCCGCGCCTTCTGAACGAGCTGGCGCAGAACCTCTACCAGCGCGCGCTGGAAAACCGCGAAAAGCGCACCTGGGCCGCCGCCAGCATGGAAGAAATCAAGCGCCTGGCCGAAGAAAACAACGGTTACATCAAGACCATGTGGTGCGGCAGCCTTGCCTGCGAAGAAAAAATGAAGGAGGAGGCGGGCCTCTCCAGCCGCTGCATGCCCTTTGAGCAGGAGCACCTGGCCGACACCTGCCCCTGCTGCGGCAAGCCCGCAAACCTCATGGTCTACTGGGGCAAGGCGTACTAACCTTCAAAGTGCCATCCAAACAGCGCGCCGCCGTGGGGGTTCCCACAGCGGCGCGTATTCTTTTCCCCGGTCTGCGCACCCCTGTTTTCCACCACTCCACGCAGCGTTGGTTGAAAAACCCCGTCCCGCGGGGTATGATACTCAAAGAAAGGGGGCGCCGCCATGAACGCCGAAAAGACCGGCGCGCTGATCCGCGCGCTGCGCACCGAGCAGGGCCTGACCCAAAAACAGCTGGCCGACCGGCTGCATCTGAGCGACCGCACCGTGTCCAAATGGGAGCGGGGCGCCGGCTGCCCGGACGTGTCGCTGCTGGGGGCCCTCGCGCGGGAGCTGGGGGTCGACCCCGGCTGCCTGCTGGCGGGCAAGCTGGGCCGAAGCCCCCGCGAAGGAGGAAACATGAAACGCATCAAATTTTACGTGTGCCCCGTCTGCGGCGAGGTGGTGTACTCCACCGGCAACGCCTCCGTGAGCTGCTGCGGCAGGCCGCTGGCGCCGCTGGATCCAGCGCCGGCCGGGGGCGCGCATACCCTGCAGCTGGCCGGAATGGACGGCGAATTGTTCGCCCGGCTGGCCCATCCCATGGAAAAGGGGCATTTCATCTCGTTTTTGGCCTGTGTGCAGTACGACCGGGTCACACTCGTGCGCCTTTGGCCCGAGCAGGCGGCCGAGGCGCGCCTGCCCGCCGTGCGCCGGGCGGACTGGTACTTTTACTGTACCGGCCACGGGCTGTTCCTGCAAAAGGGCTAAACCGCGCACACGCCGGCGGGGGGCTGTGGAATGATTCCACAGCCCCCCGCTTTCGGCTTTATCGCTTTTTTGCTTTCGGCTGGCCGGCGCGCGGCGTCACAGCCTGGAAAACCCTTTCAGGTACAGCAGGTTTGCAAGGGCGCGGCTCGCCCTCCACCAGTGTTTGCTCACCGCCCATTCTTCGGGGTAACCGCCCCACTCCCAGGCAAGGCTCCACGCCCCGTCTTCCTCCTGTGTCTTCACAATAAAATCGCACTCATACTCCGCTGTTTCACGGTTCCTCGGGTAAAAAATGCTGGCCGGCGAGTCGATGTACTGCGAGGGGCGGCACACATATTCAGTCTCCCACGATCCGGTATCCCGGCTGATGTCCCCCTCCACCTGCTGCTGCAGCCGCGCTTCCAGCGCGGGCAGGTCCAGCAGGTCCCGCACACCCGCCTCCCGGCAGTATTCCAGCAGCCGGATATAACAGTGCGCAGTGTGCATGCCAATGGGCTGCCCGCCCTTCATATAAGCGTCAAAGGCTTCCTGTGCAACGCGGCATCCCCGCTCGTAAAGCTCGCTGTGCGGGTCCGCGAACCGCAAAATAAACCCTGCCAGATAAGCGGTGGGGTTGTAGTTCGGGGGGCCGTCCGCCGCTGCGTTCCAGCTCCACCAGGGGGCATGGGGGTGCTCGTTGTTTCCGGGCACGGTGTTGCCCCACACCTGCCCGTCAAAATCCGTGCCCGCGGCCAAATACCGCAGGATGCCCCGGATCATGGGGTGGGCGGGGTCTGCGATGCCCACCTCCCGCAGGGTCTCGGCCGCCGCCCAGGTCTGAATCGGCGCGGAAGCCGGGTTCCAGCAGTCCGCCTCCAGCCCGTGCCCAAAGCCCCCGTCCTCGTTTTGGTAGCAGGCAAGCGCTTTCAGCACCGCCCCGCTGCTTCCCCCTTCAAAATGGTATTGCCATCGCGCAAGGTCCAGCGGCCGGGCAAAGCGGTACACAAACGCCTCGGCTCTCTCAAATGTTCCCATGGTTTCTTCCCCCTCTGTTTCGTCCGTCATTTTATTTTCGCGCCCCCGCATCGTTTTCCGCTCTCCGCGCAAGGTTCTTTACCATGCGCAGCGGCACGTCCATGCGCTGTGCGATCTGCTCCAGGGTCATGCCGCTGTCCAAAAAACGGCGGCACACAGTCTTCATGCTCTCGCCCACCTCAATGATGTGCCCGTCCGGGTCGTAAAAGCGCACCACGCGCTGCCCCCAGGGGAATTCCTTCACCGCGTGCACATACCGGATCTCCGGCATGCCCGCCAGCTTTTCCAAAAAGGGGTCAAAATTTTCTTCCTCAAAATACTGTTCCTCCGCGTTGCCGCCAAAGCGGATCTCCGCGGGGTCTTTCTCAATAAACCCTGCCCAGCTCTCCAGCGTCTGCAGCGAAAGGCCGCCGGTCAGCTCCACGTTCGCACCCAGGTCCGCCGTCACGTGCAGGCCCAGCACCCGGCGGTAAAACGCCTTCGAGACCTCCATATCCTTTACCACCAGCATCGGGCTTTCAAACTTCATTTTTCAGTTCCTCCCTTTGTTTTTTCGCTTGTCAGCGTGTCCGGCCGGGCGTTCCCGGCCCGTATTCTTTGTCTTTACAGCGGTGCCACCGGCGCCCGCAGCACCGTGCGCAGCTTTTCCGGCGCGCATTTGCGCGGGTCGCTCAGATAGATCTCATGGTGGCGGCGCGTTTCGCTGTGGTCGGGGCGGCGGCCGTGTTCCGCCGCGTAGGCCTCCATCCGCGCCATGGTGGCGGGCTCGTCGTCAAAGGGGCCAAGGTGCATGCACTGGCAGCACTCCCCCTCCTCCAGCCTCAAAAACTCCACCTTCCCGGTGTCCAGCCCCTTTTTGGCGGCCGCCCGCGCCTTGGCCCATTCCAGCACCCCGGGCGTCACAAACTCCGGCAGCCGGATCATCGAGATAAAGCAGAACCCCTCCTTGTTGGCATAGTCCACCCCGGCGCGCCCGCCCTCCATCCACCAAAGCCCTTCCAGCGGGGGCACCACATAATTAAAATACCCGGGCGGCACCTCTGTGCCCAGGCGGCTTGTTTTAATGGTGTAGCTCACCGCGAACAAAAGCCCCACCGCCTGCTTATACTCCCCATCCTCCCGGTTGGGGTCGCCCCTGCCCCGCACCGCCGCGTAATTCGCGGGCGGCACGGTCAGGATCGAGGGGGTCGTCCCCGGCCCATACAATTCCCTGAGCGTCTTTTTGTAATCCAGCGCTGCGGCCATACTGCGTTCCTCCCCTTGTTTTTTTTATTGTAACACGCAAAACAGGCCAGCTGCATGTCCTGTTTCAAATCCCATGCAGGTATTTTTTGCCGCCCCCGCACCGCCGCACGGCTCTTGACAGCCCCTCCCCCTTGGGCTAAGCTAAAGAAAGCACGGCGCGCGCCCGCAAAGGGCGGGGCGCGGGTGCCTTTTGTTCCCTCCTTCCCCGCGGAACAATAAAACAGCATTGCGAGGCAAAAAACCATGAAACATATTTTGGTCATCGACGACGACCAGCACATCGGCGACCTGCTGCAGGAGGCGCTCACAAAACAGGGCTACCGGGTGTCCCGGGCCTATTCCGGCACCGAGGCGCTGCTGCTGCTGGGCGCTGCCCGGCCGGACCTTGTGCTGCTGGACCTCATGCTGCCCGGCCTTTCGGGCGAAGAGCTTCTGCCCCGGCTCCGGGGCGTTCCCGTGATCGTGGTCAGCGCCAAGGCCGCGGTGAGCAGCAAGGTGGAGCTGCTGCTGGGCGGCGCGGCCGACTATATCACCAAGCCCTTCGAGCTGCGGGAGCTTCTGGCCCGCGTCGCGGTCGCCCTGCGCGGCGCCGCGGCCCCTCAGAACGCGCCCCTCGCCTTTTCCGATCTGCGGCTGGACCCCGCCTCTCACCAGGTCTCGGCCGGCGGCGTCCCGGTCCGCCTCACCCGCACCGAGTACGCCATTTTAAAGCTGCTGCTGCACAACCCCTCCCAGGTCGTCACAAAGTCGCTGCTGCTGGACCGCATTGCCGAAGACACGCCGGACTGCACCGAGTCCTCCCTCAAAATGCACGTCAGCAACCTGCGCAAAAAGCTGCGGCAGGCGGGCGGCAGGGAGTATATCGAGGCGGTGTGGGGCATCGGCTTCAAGCTCAGCGAGGCCTGATCCATACCATTTCTTTACCCTTTTCTTTACCGCTTCCTTTACTGTTTCGCGGTAGAATGGCCGCAGAAAACAAAAGGAGGCTGAACACTTGGAATACGTTCTCACGACCGACGCTTTAAGCAAGCAGTACGGCCATTTCAAAGCGCTGGACCAGCTCACCCTGCATGTGCCCAAGGGGGCCATCTACGGGTTTGTGGGCAAAAACGGCGCGGGCAAAACCACCCTGATCCGCGTCATCTGCGGGCTGCAAAGCCCCACCTCGGGCGAATACGCCCTGTACGGCGCATCCCACCGGCAGCCCGGCATCCGGGCGGCCCGCCGCCGCATGGGGGCCGTGGTGGAAACCCCTTCCATCTATCTCGACCTCACCGCCGAGGAAAACCTCAAGCAGCAATACCGCATCCTGGGCCTGCCCTCTTTTGATGGCATCCCCCAGCTGCTGGGCCTGGTGGGGCTGCAAAGCGCCGGCCGCAAAAAGGTGCGCAACTTCTCCCTGGGCATGAAGCAGCGGCTGGGCATCGCCGTGGCGCTGGCCGGCGACCCGGACCTTCTGGTGCTGGACGAGCCGGTGAACGGCCTTGACCCCCAGGGCATCGTGGAAATGCGGGAGCTCATTCTCAAGCTCAACCGCGAGCAGCAGATCACCGTATTTATTTCCAGCCACATTCTCGACGAGCTGGCAAAGCTGGCCACCCATTACGGCTTTATCGACGGCGGCCGCATTGTAAAAGAGATCAGCGCCCCCGAACTGGAGGCCGCCTGCCGCAAATGCGCCCGCGTGGAGGTCACGGACGCCAAGGCCCTGACCCGCGTGCTGGGCGAGATGGGCGTGGAGTACACCCTGCTCTCGGACCACACGGCAGACGTGTTCGCCCGGGTGAACGTTTCCCGGCTCACCCTGGCTCTGGCCGCGCAGCAGTGCGAGCTGCTCTCCCTGCACGAGCGGGACGAGAGCCTCGAGAGCTACTATATGAACCTGGTGGGGGGTGGCCGGCATGAATAACCTTTTAAGCGCCAATTTTGCCCGCCTGTGGAAAGACAAGGTCTTTTGGCTGTGCCTGGCCGCCCTGCTGGCCTGTTCAGCCGGCTCCATGCTGAGCGGCTGCCGCCAGGCCGCTGTGAACGCGGGCTCCGGCTTTGCGTACTACCTCGACCACTTCTATTTCAACCTTGCGCCCCTGCTGGGCCTTTTCTGCGCGGTCTTCGCCAGCCTGTTCCTCGGCACCGAATACAGCGACGGCACGGTGCGCAACAAGCTGGTGGTGGGCCACAGCCGCGCCGCGGTCTATCTGGCGGACCTGCTGGTCTGCTTTGCCGCCGCGCTTTTGTTCATGGCGGCCTGGCTCGCCGGGGGGCTGGTGGGCATTCCCGCCCTGGGCGGCTGGAAGCTCGGGGCCGCCGCGCTTGCGCTCTATCTGCTGCTCGCAATTTTGTTTCTGGCCGCCTTCACCGCCATCTTCACCTGGGTGGGCACCGCGTTCACCAGCAAGGCGGCCGGGGCTGTGGTTTCCCTCCTGCTGTTTTTGGGGCTGCTGGTGTGCGCCAGCATGCTTTACAACCGCCTCAGCGAGCCCGAAATGCTCAGCGGCGTGGTCATCACCGCCGAGGGCATGGCCATGGGCGAGCCCACCCCCAACCCGGATTATATCAGCGGCGGCCTGCGCAGCGCCTATGAATTTCTGGTGGATCTGCTCCCCAGCGGCCAGAGCATCCTCATGGCCAACCTGGAGCTTGCGCACCCGGTGCGCGAGGCCCTGTGCTCGGTCTTTGTCACCGCCGCGGCCGTTTTGGGCGGCCTGTGGGCCTTCCGCAAAAAAGATCTGAAATAAAAGAAAGGCGGGCGGATCCATGCTTGTGCCCTGGCTTTTGTGCGGCGCGCTGGCCGCCGCGGTGCTGCTGCTCCTTTTAAAGCTTCGGCTTTTGCACAAAAGCATGGGGGAAATCTCCGCCCAGCTCCAGGACCGCCTCTCCTGCGACACCAACACCCTGCTCTCCCTCTCCTCCCGCGACCGCCACGCCCGCCGCCTGGCCGCGCGCCTCAATGAACAGCTGCGCCTGCTGCGCCGCCAGCGCCGGCAGTACCAGGGCGGCGACCGGGAGCTCAAGGAGGCCGTCACCAACATCTCCCACGACCTGCGCACCCCGCTCACCGCCATCTGCGGCTACCTGGAGCTGCTGGAGCAAGAGCCCCAAAGCCCCGCGGCCGCGCGGTATCTCGCCTGCATTCAGGAGCGGGCGCAGGCCATGAAGCAGCTCACCGAGGAGCTTCTGCGCTACTCGGTGGCCGCCTCCCCCGCGCAGCCCCTGCCCCTGGAACCGGTGGACCTGAACCGCGCGCTCGAGCAAAGCGTCGCCGGCTTTTACGCCCCCCTCAAAGCGCGGGGCGTCGCGCCGGTCATCCACATGCCTGCGCAGCCGGTGGTCCGCCGCCTCAACGCCGCGGCGGTGGCCCGCATTTTCGGCAACCTGCTCTCAAACGCCCTCAAATACAGCGGCGGCGATCTGGAAATCACCCTCTCCTCCACCGGCGAGGTCACCTTTTCCAACACCGCCCCCGGCCTGGACGAAGTCCAGGTGGGCAGGCTGTTCGACCGCTTCTTCACCGTCGAAATAGCCCACAGCTCCACCGGCCTCGGCCTCTCCATCGCAAGGGCCCTCACCGAGCGGCTGGGCGGTTCCATCACCGCCCGCTGCCGGGAGCACACCCTCAGCATCTGTGTGAGCTTCCCGGCCCCGGGGGCTGACCTCCTGTGACCTGTAAAAAACAGCGGCAAAAAGCGCGGAAGCATTCAGCTTCCGCGCTTTTTTCACGTTCTCCCCTTTATTCCACACCGGCGATGTCCCGCACCACCTTGCCCGCAAGCAAAAGGCCTGCCGCGCCCGGCACAAAGCTCACGCTGCCCGGCGTCTGCCGTTTGGGGCTTCCGGGCCTGCCCGGCTGCGCTTCGCCCGCCAGCGCCTCGTCCGCCGCGGTTTTGGCCCTCACCGGCGCCTCGGGCGAAAAGACCACCGGCACGTTTTTGTAGCCCCGCGCCCTGCACTCCCGGCGCATCACCCGCGCCAGGGGGCAGCCCTCGGTCTTTTCCAGCACCGAAAGGCGCAGCAGCTCCGGGTGCAGCTTGTTGCCGGTGCCCATGCAGCTGATCACCGGCACCCCCGCCGCCCGGGCCCGGCCGATGATCTCCAGCTTTGCGGTCACGGTGTCCACCGCGTCCACCACGTAATCCGCCCCCTCAAAGGGCAGTGCGTCCGCCGTTTCCGGGGTGTAAAACAGCGCCGCCGCCCTTACCGTGCAGGCGGGGTTGATCTGCCGGATGCGCTCGGCCGCCACCTCCGCCTTGGGCCGCCCCACCGTGCCCGTCAAAGCAAGGATCTGCCGGTTCAGGTTGCTCTCGGCCACCCGGTCGTCGTCCACCAGGGTCAGGCGGCCCACCCCCGCCCGGGCCAGGGCCTCGGCCGCATAGCCGCCCACGCCCCCCAGGCCGAACACGATCACATGGGCGGCGTGCAGCTTTTCCACGCCCTCCTGCCCCAAAACCAGGGCGGTGCGGCTCTCAAACGGGGTGGGCATGGGCGGTTCCTCCTCATTGGGGGCGGGGCCGCCGGGCCCCGCACCGGGTTTTATCGGTCAAAGGTCATATTCAGGTCGGTGTGCCATTCCCCGCCGGGCGCAAGGGCCGCGGCGCAGGGCTTTTCGTTCCAGTCTCCGGCGGCGTCCACCCGGTCGGGCAGGCTGTGCCAGGGCTCCACGCAGATAAATTGCAGCGCCGGGTCTCCGGGCATGCTCCAGATCAGCACATAGGGGTACCCCTCAATGCCCACCCGCACCGCGCGGCCGCTGTCCTTTTCCACAATGCTCAGGGTCTTGGCCGAGAGCGCGCCCATGCAGATGGAATCGCTGTCGAACATCCGGTCCTCCAGCGGGATCACCGCGCTCTTTTCCATCAAAAGGCGGGTTTCGCCGGTCACAAGCCCCGCGTCCTCGCCGGCGCCGGTCTCAATCACCGCCGGGGCCTGGGGCGTGTCGAACCGCAGCTCATAATCCTGTGTGGTGTGCGCCCCGTCAAAGGGAAGGGCAAATCCCGGGTGGTACCCAATGCCAAAGCGCAGTTCCTTTTCGCCCGTGTTCTTTACCGTTAGGGTGTGGCGCAGGGTGCGCCCGCACAAACCAAAGCTGCTGGTCAGCTCAAATTCGCGGGGGAAGCGCTCCAGCGTGCCGGCGCTGGAGCGCAGGCAAAAGCGCATCTCGCTGCCGAACACGCCCAAAAATTCGTGCTCGTAATCCCGCGCAATGCCGTGCTGGGGGCACTGGTATTCCGCGCCGTCCAGGGTGTAGCGCCCGCCGCGCAGCTTGCCGCAATAGGGGAACAGGATGGGCGCCTGTCGGGGCCAGACCTTCGGGTCGCCGTGCCACAGCATCTCGGCGCCGGTGGCCTTGTCCACAACGCTCACCAGCTCCGCGCCCAGGCTCTCGGCCTGAACGGTCAAAAATTCATTTTCCAGCGTATATCTCATAAAAGTATCCCCTTTCCCGCACAAAAAAATCGTTATTTTCAGTATAGTACAATTTGCCCCAAAAGCCAAGGGGCACAGCTTTGCACGCCGCAGAATAAGGTGGGGCAGCACACCTTTCGATTGATATCTGAAGCAAAGGAGTTTTGCCCAATGATGACTGGAACACTGCGGGTGCAGAGTTTCTCCGCGCGCCAGAGCGCGCCGGTGCCCGGCGTGTTCGTGACCCTCACGAACGCCGACGCCGTTGCCCCCAGGCCCTACACCTTTTACACCGACGACGAGGGCATGGCCGAGGACGTCTGCCTGCCCACGCCGGACGAAGACCTCTCCCTGGACGAAAACAACACCCAGCGCCCCTACAGCGTGTGGAACCTCACCGCCGAAAAAGAGGGCTACCAGACCGTAAACCTCGAGGGCATCCAGGCCTTCGCCTGCGAGGTCGCCCTGGTCGAGCTGGAAATGCTGCCCATGCAGCGGCTGGGCGCGCCCAATCCCCTGCCCGAAACCTTCGATGTCCCTCCCCACTCGCTCTACCGGCCCGAGGGCCCTTCCAGCCAGGCGCCGGTGCAGCGCTGCCCCGTGCCCCAGGTGCTGGAGGTCCCCATCATCCCCACCAACGTCACGGTGCACCTGGGCAGGCCCACCTCCAGCGCCCAGAACGTCACCGTGTCCTTCCGCCACTACATCGCAAACGTCGCCTCCAGCGAGGTGTATCCCACCTGGCCCGAGCAGGCGCTGCGGGCCAACATCCACGCCCAGATCAGCCTGGCCCTCAACCGCATCTTCACCGAGTGGTACCCCAGCCGCGGCTACAACTTCGACATCACCAATTCCACCAGCTTCGACCAGTACTATGTGCACAAGCGCAACGTGTTCGAGGTGATGGAGCGCATTACCGACGATATCTTCAACACCTACGTGCGCCGGGTGGGCACCATCGACCCCTATTACACCGAGTATTGCGACGGCAAGACCGTGACCTGCAAGGGCATGAAGCAGTGGGGCACGGTGGACCGGGCCAACGCGGGCATGAATGCCCTGCAGATCCTGCGCTACTACTACGGCAACAACATCGAGATCGTGCGCACCAACAACATCCAGGCCGTGCCCCAAAGCTATCCGGGCACCCCGCTGCGCAGGGGTTCCACCGGCAAATACGTGCGCATCATCCAGCGCCAGCTCACCCGCATCGCCAAAAACTACCCGTTCTTCGGCAACCCCGGCACAGACGGCGTGTTCGGCGAGGCCACGGAAAAGGCGGTCAAAGCCTTCCAAAAGCAGTTCAGCCTTTCTCAGGACGGCGTGGTGGGCCGCTCCACCTGGTATAAGATCAGCTACATCTACATCAGCGTCACAAAGCTTGCCCAGCTCACCAGCGAGGGCATCAAGCCGGACGGCAGCCAGGATTCCATCACCGGCTCGGGCTATCCCGGCAGCCCCCTGCGCCGGGGCTCCACCGGCAACAGCGTGCAGCAGCTTCAGTTCTGGCTTCAGCAGCTCTCGGAGTTCAATCCCGACCTGCCCGACCTCTCGGTCGACGGCACCTTCGGCAGCGGCACCGAGGCCGCGGTCCGCGCCTTCCAGCGAAAGTACGGCCTCATGGAAGACGGCGTGGTGGGCCGCCTCACCTGGGACGCCATTTACGCCCAGTACCAAAGCCTGCAAAGCGACATCAACCAGTCCACCAACGGCTACCCGGGCAGCCCGCTGCGCAGCGGCAGCCGGGGCGACAGTGTGCGCAAGGTGCAGTTCTGGCTGCGCATCATCGCCTCCAACTACTCCTCCATCACCGCCCCCACGGTGGACGGCGTATTCGGCAGCGGCACCGAGGCCGCGGTCCGCGCCTTCCAGCGGGAGTTCGGCCTCACGGCCGACGGCGTGGTGGGCCCCGCCACCTGGCAGAAGATGTACGAGATCTACGGCGACGTAACCAACCAGCTGCTTGCCCCGAACCAGCGCCCGGGGGTCTACCCCGGCAGCCCGCTGCGGCAGGGCAGCACCGGCCGCGCGGTGCGCGAGGCCCAGTATTACCTGGTGCTCGCCTCGGCCTACTACTCCTCCATCCCCCGCGTCAACATCGACGGCGAGTACGGTCCCGCCACCACCGCCGCGGTGCGGGCGTTCCAGCAGCTGTTCGGCCTCACGGCCGACGGCGTGATCGGCCCGGCCACCTGGGCGGCCCTGTACGAGCAGAGCCAGAAGCTCCGCAGCCAGGACGGCCTTCTTCTTGCCTACAACCTGCTGCCCTGGCCCGGCAAGGACGTGCAGCAGGGCGACCAAAGCACCGACGTGGCCTACGTGCAGTATCTGCTGCAATACATCGGCTATTTCTACGACACCGTCCAGGACCCCGGCGGGGTCGACGGCGTGTTCGGCCCGCTCACCAGGGCCTCGCTGGAGAGTTACCAGCGGGAGTTTAACCTCCCCGTGACCGGCGTGGCCGACGAGTTCACCTGGAACGCGCTCACCTCCACCTTTATCAGCCTGGCGGCGGGCGGCAGCGAGACCTCCGCCCAGGCCGGCACCGAGGAATACCCCGGCTACGTGATGGCCCTGGGCTCCGCGGGCGGCGCGGTCATGCAGCTGCAGCAGGCCATGAACGCCATCGCGGTGCTGTACTGTGTGGCCGACTTCGTGCCCGTGGACGGCGTGTTCGGCGCCTCCACCGAGCAGGCGGTCAAACTCTTCCAGGAGGGCCTGGGCCTTCCCGTCACCGGCATCGTGGATAAAGACACGTGGGACAGCATCTGGGCCCTGCTCGACAACCCCCTTCCGGAAGCGTTCAGCATCATCACCCAATAATTGAGAGGAGAGAAGCTAGTATGGCGAAGATTTTCGTGTACGATGCGTACACAAACAAAATGATGGTTTATAACCGCACCGAGAACGACCCCATGCCTTACAGTTATGGCAGCACCCTGCGTGTGAAAGAGTTCCGGGGCAGCAGCGCCAGCCCCACCCTGTGGACCACCACCGCCGCCATGGAGGCCTGGAACCTCACCCGGCGGCGCTACGGCAGCGGCATCCATGTGGGCTACGCCTTCAAGCGCATCTGGGAGGGCGGCCACGGCACCCGCAGCCAGCACTACGCGGGCGTTTCCTTCGATGTGGGCCAGGGCCAGGGCTCTGCGGCCCGCAACGCCATCTGGAACGCGGCCAAGGCCACCGGCGCCTGGGGCTATGTGGAGCCCCAGAGCATGACCCCCACCTGGGTGCACTTCGACCGCCGCTACGGCAAGCCCGCCTGCAGCGGCACCACCGCCGGCTACCCCACCGTGCGCCGCGGCTGCGTGAACACCTACGTGCTGATCCTGCAGGACGCCCTGAACGCCCTGGGCTACAGCACCAAAACCCTGGACGGCAAGTTCGGCGCCAACACCGAAAGCGCCCTGCGCGCCTACCAGCGCCGGGTCGGCCTCACGGCCGACGGCATCTGCGGCTGCAACACCTGGAAAAAGATCACCGCCGCCGTGGTGGGCATCGGCCGCACCAAAACAGTCATCGACTGACCCTCTTTCCTGCGCCGAAAGCCCGGCCGCAAAGCAAAAAAGCCACAGGCCGCCAAACCCTTTCCGGGGTCTGGCGGCCTCTTTTTCCAGGTTCAAAAGCCCCCGCAGCCGGCGGTTCCCCCGCGCCGCGGCCGCCTTGTTCCGCAAAGCCCGCCCCCGCCGGATCCGGTGCCGGCCTGGCCGCCCTTCCGCCGGTAAAAATCAAATTTTCGTCAATCGCTCCGCCAAAGGCCGCGGGGGATTATAATGAAAAAAACGCAAAAGAAAGCGGGGAGCAAAATGGACGGATATTTGTTGGAGGTGGCGGCCGGCCGGGCGGCGGCGGATCTGGTTTTAAAAAACGCGCAGGTGCTGAACGTGTTCACCCGGCGCTTTATCCCGGCCGATGTCGCCCTCGCCCACGGCCGCATTGCGGGCGTGGGGCATTACAGCGGCCCCGCTGAGCGGGACTGTACCGGCCTGTACGTGTGCCCCGGCTTTGTGGACGCACACCTGCACATCGAGTCCAGCATGGCCACCCCCTTCGAGCTTGCCAAAGCCGTGCTGCCCTGGGGCACCACCACCCTTGTGGCCGACCCTCACGAGATCGTGAACGTGTGCGGCGCGGCGGGCGTGTCCTGGCTGCTGCGCGCCACCGAGGACCTGCCCCTGAACGTGTACGTCATGCTCCCCTCCAGCGTGCCGGCCACCCCCTTCGAAACGAGCGGCGCGGCCTTTACCGCGGCCGACATGGCCCCGTTCCTGGGCCATCCCCGGGTGCTGGGCCTGGGCGAGGTGATGTGTTACCCCGCGGTGGTGGCGGGCGAAAGCGCCATTCTTGAAAAGCTGGCCGCCGCCCGCGCCGCGGGCAAAATGGCCGACGGCCACGCGCCCCAGCTCAGTGGGGCCGCCCTTCAGGCCTACGCCGCGGCGGGCATTTCCACCGAACACGAGTGCACCGGCTTTGCCGAGGCGCGGGAAAAGCTCGAGGCCGGGCTCGCCCTTCTCATCCGCGAGGGCAGCGCGGCCCACAACCTGTCCGCCCTGGTCACCGGCCTGCTGCAAAGCGGCCTGCCCACCGGGCGCTGCGCCTTCTGCACCGACGACAAGCACCTCGACGACATCGCCCGCGAGGGCAGCATACGCTGGAACGTGCGCCTTGCCATCGGATTGGGCACGCCCCCCGAAGAGGCGCTGTGCATGGCCAGCTGGAACGCGGCCTGCCTGTACGGCCTGGGCGCCGAGCTCGGCGCCGTAGCCCCCGGCCGCCTGGCCGACCTGGTCCTGCTGGACGACCTGGCCGATGTGCACATCCGCGAGGTATACAAGGCCGGTGTTCCGGCCGGCGAGTGCTTTGCCGGCCGCACGGCGGCCCCGGTGCCCAAGGAATTGCTGCACACCGTGCGGTTCGCCCCCCTCTCCCCCGCGCGGCTGGCCCTGCCCGCCCCCGGGCCCCTGCACTGCATCGGGCTGGTGCCCGGCCAGATCGCAACCAAACACATCTGCGAGCCGGTGCCCAGCCGGGGCGGCTGGTTTGTTCCCGATGCCGTGTACAGCAAGCTCTGCGTCATCGAGCGGCACGGCAGGAACGGCAACGTGGCCGTTTGCCCCCTCAAGGGCTACGGCATCCGGGGCGGCGCCGTGGCCACCACCGTGGCGCACGACAGCCACAACATCATCGCCGCCGGCGACAACGACCGCGACATCCTGCTGGCCGTTGAGCATCTGCGGCAGACCGGCGGCGGCTACGCGCTGGCCGGCGGCGGCAGGCTTCTGGGCGCCGTGCCGCTGCCCGTGGCGGGGCTGCTCTCCCCCGCGCCCTGGCGCGAAGTGCAGCAGCAGACCGCGGCGATCCTGGCCAAAGCCCGCTCCATGGGCATCCCGCCCCAGGTGGACCCCTTCATCACCCTGTCCTTTATAGCGCTGCCGGTGATCCCCTCGCTGCGGCTTACCGACCGGGGCCTGTTCGATGTGGAGCGGTTCCAGCTGCTGCAGCCGCCGCAATAACCCGCGCGGCAAATCCCCAAAAAGGTTTCCCCATCACAAAACGGCGCTTTCCCGGCCTGCATGGCCTCGGGAAAGCGCCGTTTTTCTGCGCAATGTGTTTTTCAGGCGATGGGGCGTTACTTTTTGGCGAACTCCTGCATCAGCCCGCTCAGGATCTCGCTCTGCCGGGGCGACAGCCCGCCCCGGGCGGGGGTCGATTTGTGCTTCAGCTCCGTCACGATCGAGCGGATCAGCTCCCGCTGCTTTGGGCCGAGCGCTTCAATGGAAACCATCTCGCTTTTCTCGATCCCCACCAGATAATCAAGCGACACGTTAAAGATCGCCGCGAAAGACAAAAGCACATCCAGGGGCGGCGTTTTCAGATTGTTTTCGTAACTGCTCACCACGGATTTGCTTTTGTTTATCTTCTTTCCCAGCGCTTCCTGAGAATAGCCGCGCTGATTTCTCAATTCCCGTAAGCGCAGTCCGAAATCAAACATTATTTCCCTTCTTTCGCCCAAAGTTTTCATTTTGTATATATTTTAGGCGATTGACGTTTCCAAACCGAGTACTCTATAATAGTCATTGTACTCAATTCAGAAACTTATTCTTATATTTGATTTTCGGAAAGGGAACTCACCATGAAAGCGAAAATGCGTACTTCCTCAAAATGCCGGGTGTTTTTCTTGTGTTTCTGCCTGTTAAGCGCCGCTCTCGGCGCAGTTTGCCTGTTTGCCTTTCTCCCCTGGCCCTCGCGACCGGTCGCCGTCCACACCGGCGATTGCCTGCTGGGGCGGCCCGCGGCCGAAACGCCGGGCCGGTTTTACCTGGTGCTGCCCTGTTCCGGCCAGGTCTGCTCGCTGGACATTTACGGCCCGGACCTGCCGCCCGGCCGCCATTACAGCTATTCCATGTTCCACACGGCGGGCAGCGCCGAAACGGGGGATCTGGCCGATTGCGTGGTCGATTATAACGCGGGCTCCGCCCGCTGGCATTTTTCCCCGGCCGCCCCGGCAAACGCCGGGCAAAGCCCCCGTTTCTGCCCGGCCTGCGCCGCCGCCATGGCGGCCCTGCTGCCCAAAAGCGGCCCGGGCGCGGCCCTTCTGTTCGACGCTGCCTCCCGCGAGCTGCTGGCCCTGCGCCCCGGCCCGGGCCTTGCCCGGGGCGATTACCAATTTTCCTACGCCGCCCGCCCGCGCACCCTCACCCTCCTCTACACCCCCGCCTGAAACGCAAAAGCGCCGCCCTTTCGGGCGGCCCTCCTAAAACAGCTTTTCCTCCATCAAAAAGGCGTTGTTTTCTGTCTTATCCCGTGCGTCAGCTTTCATATATGGCAGCCATACCCTGGATTCTGCGCTTCATTTCCGTTCGGATATGCAGCGGTTCTAAGCACTCGCATTTATCTCCAAAACTCAAAAGGATATCGTAGTGGTATTCGTTTTCTATAAAAGGAAAACTCACAATATAATGCTCGTCGCCATCTGGCGTAAAATCTTCATACGTGCAATGGTCAAGCACCCTGTCCATAACGGCTTTATGAACACGGATTTTGATTTTTGTCTGCATTGTTTCCCAAATTTCCGCAAAGCCTAAAATCGGTTTTTCATAATCCCGCGGTGTAAAAGTTTCCTCCAGCATTTGCAGGTTCGCCATACGGGATAGTCTGAATAAGCGAAAATCATTTCTTTTATGGCAATATCCCTGCAAATACCAATGGCTGCTTTTCAATACAAGCTGGTATGGCTCGGCTGTCCGTGCGGTTTTATTCCCGTGGTGGGCTATGTATTCAAAGGTCACCAGCCTGCTTTCCTGCAAAGCTTCTTTCATAATTTCCAAATATGGTTGTATCGTGCTGTTGCCCGTCCACGGGCTTAAATCCACACATATTTGATTTACTTTCAATTCAATATCTTTTGCTCTCCCGGCGGGGATAAAACTTTTCACCTTTGCAAAAGCGTGTACCAGTTCCTCGCCTCGCATCATTCCCGAAAGGCTCGAAAGCCCCATCAGAAGCGCGGAAAGGTCGGCCGTCGAAAAAACCTTTTTATCAATCTTGTATTCCTGCATAATTTCAAAGCCGCCGCCCACACCCGGGGTAGAATAAACGGGAATACCGGCCATATTGATAGCGTCTATGTCGCGGTAGATTGTGCGGGGCGATACTTCAAACAGATCCGCTAACTCCCGCGCGCCAACGCGCTTTTTGTCAACAAGCAGCATAATAATGCTGACAAGCCTGTCTGTTTTCATCGGATGACCGCCTTTCAAATTTTTTTAATTATAGATTGTTGCCATATTGCTGTCAACGATTGCGGGTATGATAAAAAACAAATCAATCTATACAAGCAGGAGGAACCATCATGCAGAAAAAGGCCTTGGTAATAATAGACATTCAAAATGACATAACAAAAAATTACAAAGATGTTATTGGCAGCATCAATAAAGCGATTGATTGGGCGGTCGATCATCATATTCATGTTATTTATATAAGGCATGAAAATTTATCAGCCGGCACAAGAACTTTTAAACCCAATACACCGGGAGCCGAATTGGTCTCAGACCTGAAAATAGTATCAAAAAATGTTTTCACAAAATGCAAAGGGAACGCCTTAACCAGTGAAGAATTTGCAGCTTTTATTCGTGAAAACCAAATATGCGATTTTTACATAGCAGGAGCAGATGCTGTTGCCTGTGTAAAATCAACTTGTTATAACTTGTGCAAAGCAAATTATGGGGTCACTGTATTATCCGATTGCATTACCAGCTACGACAAAAGAAAAATTGAAGAAATGCTGCGCTATTATCAAAGTAAAGGCAGTAAAATCATTTCTTTAAATGACTTGTTGATTTAAGCCGCCTGCAAAAGGGGGCCGGCCCATAAAAAGCGTCTCTCCGCTGTGCGGCAAAATAAAAAAGGCGAGCGAAAAGCAATCGCTTCTCACTCGTCTTTCTTCACGCCGCTGTCACACCTTCTCCGCCTGCTTTTTGGGCACCTGCAGCGCTTCGCTGGGCACGGGGCGCGAAAAATAATACCCCTGGGCCCGGTCGCAGCCCGCGGCGCGCAAAAACTCCATCTGTTCCCGGGTCTCCACGCCCTCGCACACCACCGCGATTCCCAAATCGTGAGCCAGCTCCACCACATGGGCGATCACATGCTTCACCCGCTCCTCCCGGCTGTTTTCCCGCAAAAATTCCTTGTCCAGCTTCAGCACCTGGATGGGCAGCTTGTCCAGCAGGTTCAGGCTGGAATACCCCGCGCCGAAGTCGTCCATCGACACGCTGAACCCCTTTTGCTGCAAGGCGGTCAGCTTGTCCACCACCGGCTCCACAATGCCGTTGAACGCGCTCTCGGTCACCTCCAGCTCCACGCACCGGTGGGGCAGGCGGTATTTGTCCACAATGTCCAGCACCGCGGCAAAAAAGCCCTGCGTGTAAAGGGTCACCCTGGAAAAATTCACCGAGACCACAAAATCCGCGCCGCCGCTGTCAATGTGCTGGCGCAGGTAAATGCAGGCCTGTTCCAGCATGTAAAAATCCAGCTTCACAATCGAGCCGCTGCCCTCGAACAGGGGGATGAATTCGTCCGGATACACCAGGCCCCGGCCCGGGTAGTCCCATCGCACCAGCGCCTCCGCGCCATACATTTCCAGGTTGTCCAGCCGGTACTTGGGCTGCAGATACAGCCGGAATTCGCCCCCCTCCAGCGCGCGGGCCATCCGGTTGTTCATCTGGCTCTCCTGCTGGATGCGCTCCAAAAGCCGCGCGTCGTACCAGGCCGTGCAGCCCCGGCCCGCCGCCTTGGCGCTGGTGTGGGCCAGGCTCACCTTGTCCATCATGGTCTGCACCCGCTCGCCGGCGGGCGCCTCGTAGCCGCCCGTGGTAAAGCTCACAAATTCCCCCACGCCAGCAAGCTGCGGCGTGCGCAGGGCCTGGGCCAGCAGCTCCAGCAGCGTTTTCTGTTCGCGGCCGGTGCGCTTTGCCAGCACCACAAAATCATCCGCGTCCAGCCTCGCGCACAGCTCGGCGCCGTGATACGCCGCGCTCAGCGCCCCGGCCAGCGCGCACAGCAGCTCGTTGCCCAGCTCGTAGCCATAGGTGCTGTTCAAAAACTTAAAGTCGTCCACGTCGAATTCCAGCAGGCAGTATTCCCCGCCCGGCTGCCGGCGCAGCAGCTCGTCCGCGGCAGCCTCGAACCCGGCCCGGTTCAAAATGCCGGTCAGGTGGTCGCTGTAAAGGCTCTTTTCCACCGCGGCGCGGCCCCGGCGGCCCACCGTCAGGTAGATCGCCACCGAGAACAGCAGCACCGCCAGGTAAAAAGAAATCGACACGATCAGCTTTGTGTCCGCGTATTCCTCCGCGCTCATCACCATCCGGTCGGCCAGTTCAAAGTGCCGCTGGCTCATCTCAAACAGCACCTGCCCGCCGGTTTCCCCCACCCGCACCCGGTCGATCTCGGTCTTCATGTCGCTCCACAGGCTTTTCAGCTCGGCCAGCTCGGTCTGAAACGCGCCGCTGTAGCTCTTGTTGAGCTGGTATTCCCCCCGCCCGGTCTGCAAATTGTCAATGATGCCGTCCAGCCTCAAAATAAGCGCATCGTCCCGCTGGCCGTTCAGCTCTTCCTTCACCAGCTTCTGGGTCGCCCCCCGCACAATGCCGCTGTAGTTCACGATCCGGGCGTCGCCCACGCTCTGCGCCAGCAGCGCGATCAGCACCAGCACCGCCACAAGCCACATGCTGGTATAGCCCAATAGTTCATGCTTTTTTCTCATGAAAAACGACTCCGCCCCCGTTTTTTCTCCGCAGTGCGGAAAAGCGCGGTATTTTTGATCATACTTTTTCCATTATAGCGCCGGGCGGTCAAAAAGGCCACTGTTTTTCGCGCTGTTTTTAGCTGTTTTTTGTGCAGAGTGTTAAATTGGCCGGCCACGCCGCACAATGAACAAAGCCGGGGGCGGCCCCTGTTGGCTCCGCCTCCCGGCTTTTGTCTTTTCTCTGCGCCCTGCAAAGCCCCAAAGGGCTCAGTCCTCCTCCGGCTCCCCGTCCTCCGGCTCCGCCTTCATATTCACGCCCCCGCACTCCACCCGGAACACGTGAAAGCCGATCTCCGGCAGCTCGAACCGGTTCAGGATCTCTCCCGCCAGATCCAAAAACTCCTTCAGGTCAAAGGCAATGCAGTCGATGTAGGAATACTGAAAGCCCACGGCGCCGCCCAGCACCTGCAAAAACGCCGCGCCGCGCCCGGCCAGCTCCTCCTCGATGCGCCCCCGGAACTCCACCAGCTCCGCCTCGGGCAGGCTGCCGCTTGCGTAGAACAAAAAGCCGCACACCGCCCCGTCGGCCAGCTCCTCGTCCATAATGGAGTCGTCGCCCTGGTAGTAGGCCCGCACCAGGCTCTGGCAGCAGCTGTTGCCGGCGATCACGTCCTGGCGCAGCAGCCAGTCCTCGCCCTCGGCGGGGGTGCAGCGGTAGTTGGTGTAAAAGATCGCCCGCTCGTCCGCCTCCTGGGGCGCGTCCTCGCCGTCCCCCTCGCAGGGCGGGCATTCCACCTTGAATTCCCAGTGCTCCGCCAGCTCCGCCGGGGCCGCGTCCCGCCAGAACAGCAGCCGGAACAGCCGGTTCGCCCGCCCCTCGGCCGAGAGCAGCACGCATTGCCGCCCGTCTGAAAGCGCGGCCAGCGAAAACGGCATGGCCGAAAAGGCGATCTTCAGCAGCCCCGCCAGCTCCTTTGCCGCAGCGTCCGGGCCCTCCGCCCGCCACAGCTCCCGCAGCGCCGCCTCTTTTTTTGCAAAGGCCGTCCAGAACTGTTCCACCCGCGCCTTGAACGGCTTCACGCTCACCGGCAGCGCAATGGCCGAGCGGCACCACCGCAGAAAGGTCTCGGTGTCCTCGTCCCCGGGCGAAAGCTCATCCGCCCGCTCAAATTCGGGCAGCGCCTTTACCTCCTGATCCATGTAATAATAGGCGTAGCCCAGCCGGAAATGCCACAGCGGGTCCGAGCGGCCGCGCTTTTTGGTGGCCAGCAGCAGCTCCACCGCCTCCGCATAGCGCTCCAGGTTGTTCAGCGCCCGGGCCAGCTGCCCGGTCAGCACATACCCGCGCTCCTGCGGGGGGACCGCCTCAATGGCCTCCACAATCTTTTCGTACTCGCAGTCCTCGTGCCAGGCGGCCAGCTGCTCCAAAAAAGCGGGGTCCACCGGCGGGTCCGGCTGCTCGTCGGCACAGGCGTTGGGCCGTTCCAGCCGGATATACGGGCAGGCCAGCGCGCCCTTTGCCTCCATGCGTTCCAGCAGGGCAGCCGCGTCGTGGTCCAGCTTGTAGTCCATCTCCTCGTCGTAAAGGGGCAGCACCTGGTAAAAGTTCACCTCGCTGCCGTCCGGCATGGGGCAGGCCGAGCCCTCCTTGGGCACCCCCTCCGGCGCGGTGAGCAGCACCCCCGAAAGCAGGGTGTTGGCCGCAAAGGGCCGGCCGTTCGGCACCGTGTGCCCCCAGCCAAGCCAGGTATCCTGCTCCAGGGGCAGGCGCGCCAGCAATTTCAGCCAGCGGATGGGCCAGTACCACTTTTCGTCCTTCTCCCGGAATTGCCAGTCCGGCGGCAGGCGCAGCAGCATCTCGGCCCGGTCCACATTGTACCGCGCAAGCTCGGGGGGGATGTTCATGCGGTGGGCGCCCATGCCCCCGGTCACAAGCGTGTAGTAATTCCGCTGGGGGGTGGGCGCGATCACATACACATCCACGTGGATGTCCGGGCTGACCAGCTCGTGGAACACCTCGTCGAACCTGCCGAAATATTTTTCAATGTGCGCCTCCAGCAGGCCGAGCTCCCGCTCGCCGTACACCTCGGGCGGCTGCCACTCGTCCTCCTGGCCGCTGCCGTCGGCCCAATCGCCCTCTTCCTCGTTCTCATCGCCGGTGTAGTCCCGGTAAGTAACGCCCCCCACGGGGGCAAGGTCCGCCCCAAACGCCGCATAGGCATACAGCCGTTCCTCCCGGCTCTTGCCCACATGGTAGCCCAGCAGCACCCCGCCCGAGCGCTGGAACACCACATGCCCCAGCTCCAGCCGCGCGCCCGGGTGCTTTTCGGCCACCAGCGCCGCGGCCATGCCGTCCAGCTCCGCCAGCCGCGCCGCCAGCTGCGCGGCCCAGGCCGCGGTAAATTTTGAAACTCCCGCCTCGTTCATATCGAACCGGGCGCTCAGTTCCCCGCCCTGGTACGACAGGGTGCAGTAGCAATACGGGGCTTCAAACTCCCACGTTTGCGCGCCCAGGGCGGCCTTCACCGCCGCCAGGTTCTCCTCGTCGCACAGGATACACCGCACCGACTGGCGCTTTTCCGCCAGCAGCTCCGGGTCGGTCTGCAGCTGCCGGTCCGCCTCCGGGTCAATGTAGTGGCACTCCATCTCGTCCAGCGCCGCGCCCGCCTCGATCTCGGCGCGGGTGCGGGTGAACTCGTAATCCCCGGGTTCCAGCGCAAGGCCCCGCTCCACGGCGGCCAGCGCCCCCTCCCGGTCGCCGAAGTGCGCCCGCAGCTTGGCGGTGTTCAGCCACCCCCAGGCATAATCCGGCGCCACCTGCGCGCCCTGCTCCGCGGTCTCCCGCGCCTTTTGCAGCTGGCCGGTGTAAATGTAGGCCGAGGCCAGCCGGTAATACCACACACCGCTGCCGAACGCCGCGCCCCGCACCCGTTCCAGCCAGCGGATGGCCTGGTAGTAGCTCTCGTATTCGTCGATGTTCAGGTCGGCATAGGCCACCCACAGCGCCAGCTCCAAATCGCCCTCGGCCGCCTCGCGGGTAAAGCGCCCCTGGTCCTCGCCGTCCTCCACATAGTCCTGCAGAACGTCCAGCATTTTGTAAAAAAGCCCCTGGTCCCCCAGCGCTTCCAGTTCCTCCAACAGTTCGCGGTTCATCACGGTGTCCATGGTCTGCACCCCTCCCCCGCGGGCCGGCGCCCGCCGTTTTGTTTTTCATGCTTCATTATAGCATACCGGCGGCCCGCAGGCCGGTCGGTTCTTGCCCCCCGGCGCCGCGCCGGGTCAGCCTCTTTTGCGGCCCCGCAGCCCGGCGCGCAGCTTTTGCTCCAGCCGCCACACCCTCACCCGGTACCGCCACAGCAAAAAAATGGCTGCCAGCAGCACCGTGATCATGGCGGCCGCGGGCAGGTAATCGCCCGAGAGCAGCCGCCGCCCCACCGCGCACATCACCAGAATGGGCGCAAGGCTCGCCAGGTATACCGCGCCCGCAAAGCGCCGCAGGGTCAGGGCCGTGCGGGCGGCCGCGTAGGGCACGATCCCGTTGGGGATGCCCGGCATCAGGCAGGCCAGGGCCGCCATAAACCCCGGGTCGTTGGAGTTTAAAAATTCCGCGGCTTTGCCCCCGCCCGCCTCCTCCAGCCCCAGCAGCTGTTCCAGCCGGGAGCCCAGGCGGCGCGCCAGCCAAAACACAAAGGCGTTGGCCGCCACAAAGCACAAATGGCACACCGCAAAGCTGCGCAGGGTGCCGAACACCACGCCCCCCGCGATCTGAATGGGCGCGCCGGGCAGCACCACGCTCACCACCTGCACAAACTGCAAAAGCCCCAGGCAAACAAGGCCCTTCACCTGGCTGGCCGAGCGCAGGTATTCCTCAATGGCCGCCTCGTCGCCGCTTTTCACCACCGGCCACAGGTCCGGCAGCACGGTCACAAAGCAGCCGTACACCAGCAGTGCCGCCAGCCCCAGCATTGTCAGGAACAGCCCCGCCCGGATCAAATTGCGCTTCACGCTTCGCGCCCCCCTTCTTTTAAAGGTGCACTTTAAAACAGGCCGTGTGCGCCGCCCCGCAGGCCGCAGCGCGGCGCGCCCAAAAGGCCCCGAAGCCGGGCCCTTTTTACAGCACGTTCTCTTTTAAGTACTGGCCGATCCTTTTGACCGCCCGGTTCGCGCGGGTAAAATCCACAAACAAAATCGCCAGCGCCGCCGCCCCCAGCACCGCATACAGCGCCCGGTTCCAGGGTGCCGGCAGCAGCGCGCTCGCCAGCATCAGCGCCAGCGCCAGTACCGCCGCCGCCCAGGCCGCCGCCCGCGCGGGCCAGCATTCCTGAAAGCCCAGGTGCACCCTGCCGTCCTCGCACAGCACGGTAAAGCGCGGCTTATAGGCCAGCGGGCCCGCCCCCTTTTGCAGGGTCAGCAGCACCGGGCGCTCTTTTTTGTGGTAGGGCTCGGTGTCGCACCTCACCCGCCAGCCCCCCGGCAGCTGCGCCTCCTTGTGCGCGGCAAACCCGTCGCACAGCTCAAACTTGTTGCGCTGGCTTTTGTAAACAAATTTCTGCATGGTCCTGGTTCCTTTCCTTTATGCTGCGCCCTTGCCGCCCGCCTGCGGCCGCAGCGCCAGGTGGCGGCGCAGCAGCCACAGGGCTGCCGCCGCCATCACCGCCACCGCCGCCGGGTAGGCGATCCAAACGCCCTCCAGCCCCCACAAAAGGGGCAGGGTGAACAAAAAAACCGGCTGCGCGGCCAGCGGCTCGCCGTACGCCAGAATGCTGCTGGCCTTGGGCTCGCCCACCGCGCAAAAATAGCTGCAATAAAACCGCAGCACCGCCATAAACGGGTAGGCCGCGGCCAGGGTCCACATGGCCGCCGCCCCCTCGGCCGCAGCCGCAGGGCTCGCCCCGAAGACCAGGGGCAAGGTAGCGCGCAGGGCAAAGCACACCGCGCTGCACACCGCCGCCGCCCCCAGTGCCAGGCCCAGCCCTTTGCGGCGCAGCCCGGCCAGCGCATGCTGGTCCCCGGCGCCCCGGGCATAGCTCAAAAGCGGCTGGATCCCGTCCCCCACGCCCGATACCAGCGGGATCACGCTGCCCAGCACATAGCTCAGCACCGCATACACCGCCACGCCCCGGGTGCCGCCGTAGCGCAGCGCCCGCAGGTTGGTGATCAGCAGGATCACGCTGGTGGAGAGCGAAAGCCCAAAGGGGGAAATCCCATAGTGCAGGATTCCCCGCACCCGCACCCACTGTAAGCGGAACTGTGCGGCCCGCACCGGCCGCCCCCTGTGGCACAGCAGCACCGGCGCAGCAGCCGCCGCGCACAGGCCCTGGGCCAGCGCCGTGGCAAACGCCGCGCCTGCCAGCCCCCATTGGAACTGATGGATGAACAGCCAGTCCAGGCCGATGTTCCCCAAAAGGCCCAGCACCATCACCCACATGGCCGCCACCGCCCGCCCCGAACCCCGCACCAGGGGCAGCATGCCGGTGGTGGCCACCTGGCAGGCCGCCAGAACGCACACCACCCGGCAGTATTCCGCCGCCAGCGGGTACAATTCCGCATTGGCCCCCATCAGGGGCAGCAGGTAGGGGTAGCCCAGGTACAGCCCGCCTCCCAGCAGGGCCGCCGCCAGGCCCAGCAGCACCAGGGTGTTGCCCCGCACCCGCAGGGCTTCCTCCTCCTCGCCCCGGCCCAGGGCCGTGGCAAGGCGCACTGCGCCGCCGGTGCCGATGGCCAGGCTCGCCGCCTGGATCACCGCCACCAGGGGCCAGGCCACGTTGATGGCCGCCAGGCCCGCGTCCCCCAGGTTCTGGCCCACAAAAAAGCCGTCCACAATGATAAAAAAGCTGTTCAGCAGCTGGCTGAACATGCTGGGCAGCGCATAGCGCCAGAATTGCCCGGTGATGGGTTTTCCGCCGGTCATGGCTCCTCCTCTGCCCGGCGCGCCGCCGGGCCGTTTAATTCACAAGGTTGCGGGGCCGCCCCGCAAGATACGCCCGCAGGTTCTCGCACACCTCAGCGGCAAGGCGTTCCAGCGCCTCGCCGGTGGCCCAGGCCACGTGGGGCGTCAGCAGCACATTGTCCGCCGCCAGCAGCGGGTTCTCGGGCCGGATGGGTTCCCGGGCCGCCACGTCCGCCGCGTAAAAAATGCGGCCAGCCTGCGCTGCGGCGGCCACCGCGGCCTCGTCGATCAGGCTGCCGCGCGCCGTGTTGATCAAAACAGCGCCCGGCTTCATCCGCTCCAGCTGTGCCGGGCCGATCATCCCCCTTGTGGCGGGGGTGGCCGGGCAGTGCAGGCTCACCACGTCGCTGGCCGCCAGCAGTTCGTCCAGGCTCATAAACTCCACCCCCGGCTCGGCCGCGCGCGGCGTGCGCGTGCAGGCGGCCGCCCGCATGCCAAAGCCCCGGGCAATGCGCACCGCCGCCGCCCCAATGGCCCCATAGCCCACCGCGCCAAAGGTCCTGCCCGCCAGCTCAAACGGGGGCCGCAGGCCGTAGCGTTCGGGCACGCCCGCCTGCCACCAGCCCTCCCGCAGGCTCCAGGCCCGCCGGGCCACGCCGTTTGCTGCTTCCAGCAGCAGCGCAAAGGTGTGCTGCGCCACGCTCTCGGTGGAATATCCGGGCACGTTCGCCACCTTCACCCCACGGCGCGCACAGGCGGCCAGGTCCAGGCTGTCGGTCCCGGTGGAGGTCAGGCCGATCCACCGCAGCCCGGGGCAGGCGTCCAGCACCTCCCCGTCGATGCGGCAGTGGTTCGAGATCACGCACTCGGCCCCGCCGATGCGCTGCGCCAGCTCCCCCCGCGGCGTGCGGGGCCACAGCGTCACACGGTCGGCAAGCGCGTAAAGCGGCGACCAGTCCAGGTCCCCCTCCCGCACGCAATAACTGTCCAGCACAACGATCTCCACGGCCCGGCCCCTCTCTTGTTTCATACTTTTACTATTATAGCCATTTTTGCTCCCCAGGGCAAACCCGCCGCCCCCTCTTTTTTGCAAAAATCCCCGGGCTGGCCGCTGCGCACGGCCCGCCCGGGGTCTTTTCTGTGTTTCAGGGGGCGTTTCCCCGCGCTTTCAAGGGCACCGCCGTTCCCGCATTCACCGCCTCAATCCGTTGAAAAGGCCAGGATCTCGGCATAGCTCATGCGGGCGCTGTAATTTCCCCAGCCGCCCAGGTGCCCCCTGCCGTACACCCGGATATAGCGGGCCGCCGCCGGGGCATCCAGGCGCACCAGCTGCGCTCCGGCGCGGGCCGTACCCGCCGCCTCGGTATCGCCCGGCTGGGCCAGGTCCCCGGGGCCGGCGGTAACGGTGTGCTCCGGTGCAAAGTCCGCCTCGGTCGAAAGCTGGATCATGCAGTCCTTCCAGGTGACCGGCCGCAGATCCGCCGCATACCACGAGCGATGGATCACCAGCTCCGCAATACTTCTCTCCCGCCCCAGGTCGTATTGCAGATACGCCCCGGGCCAGCTTCCATAGCCATTTTCCTCGCCGCCCTCCTGCCCGGCAAAAATCGTGGTGTAGCCGCTCTTGTCCGAGTCGGCACTCCATCCGGCCGCCGCGGCGCTGCCGTCCGTGGCGGCCGCGGGGTTTTCGATCTCCGCGTCCGAATCGGGAAGCAAGCCCAGCAGAACGTTTTCTGCCGGTACCAGCGCATCCATTGCCGCGCGCAGGGCCGCCCGCGCCGCGTCCCGCTCCTCCGGCCTCTCCAGCGCCGCCTGGGCCGTGTCCAGCGCCTGGGCAAACACCGCCCAGCTGCTGGGCAGGTATTCGCCCCCCCGCAGTGCTTCCGCGCGGGCCACAAGGCTTTCCAGCGTTTCCGGGGCCGGCCCGGCGGCTTTCAGCGCCGTTTTCAGCAGAGCGTACGCTTCATTCACCGCCGCCGCATCCGCATCCGCGGGCAGTGCCTGCGCGGCGTCCAGCGCCGCCTGCAGCCGCCCGGCCGGCTCCGGGTCAAGCTCGCCCCCGGCGGCCTGCCTCGCCTGCGCAACCAGGCCGTTCAGCTCGTCCCACTGGGGGTCGGGCGCTTTCAGGGCCCGGATCTCTCCGTAGCTCATCCGGGCGCTGTAGTTCCCCCAGCCGCCAAGATGCCCCCTGCCGTATACCCGGATGTACCGGGCGCGGGCGGGCTGTTCCAGCTCCACGATCTGCGGCTGTCTGCGTCCCAGCTGCGAAACGTCCGTGTCGGAATTCAGCACATAGTCCGCGGGGCCTGCGCTCACCGTGGCCTCCGGCGCAAAGTCTGGCGTGGCGCACAGCTCCACCCGGCAGTCCTTCCAGGTGACCGACCGCAGATCCGTGGCATACCACGAGCGGTAAATTTCCAGCCGCTGGATCGGCTGTTCCTCGCCCAGGTCGTATTCCAGGTAAGCGCCGGGCCACCCGGCGTAGCCGTTGTCCGCTCCCCCTTCGGCCCCTGCCAAAAGGGTGGTGTAAACCGTCTTGTCGGTATCCGGGCCCCAGCCCGTATCGGGAATGACCCCATCCGTGGCAGCAACAGCGTTCTGCACGCTCACGTCCGCCGCAGGCATTTTCCCCTGCAAAACATTTTCGCCCTCCGGCAGCTCCTCCAGCTGCTGAATGGCCGTCCAAAGGCGTTCATATGCGGCTTCGGTCTCCCCGGCGGCGGCGCTGCCGCCTGCCTGCACCGCCTGCGCGGCGCTGCGGGCCGTCGTGTATTCCCACCAGGTCGGCGCGGTGTATTTCCCCGCGTCCAGCCGCCTTGCCAGCAGCGCATCCAGATTGGGCGCGGGCTTCAGGGCCTTGATCGCCTCGTTCAGCGCTTCGTACGCCGCCAGAACCTCCCCGGCCGTGGCTTCCTCGTCTGCCAGCACGGCCCGGGCAGCCGCTCTCGCTGCGAGGTAGCTGTTCCAGGATGTGGCGGTATACTCGGCCTCGGTGTACGGCCGGTCCGCCAGGGCCTGCAGCGCGGTCTTGTCCACCCCGCGTTCTCCATTCTGCACGTAAATGTTCAGGCTGGCCGCCAGCCCTGCAGGGTTTGCCACCCCCTGCGGCAGCTCCCCCAGGGTGCCCCGAAGCACCGTGGTCACCCCGGCCGCCTCGCCGGAAAAGCCGCTCACCTCCCAGTTCACCGGCACATCCCGCTGGTTCAGCAGGCTCAGCTTTTGTGCGGGCGTGCCCACCAGCACCGGCACCGTAGCGGGCAGCCGGGCCAGCAGCTCGGCCTCGCTTGTGCCATAGGGCACCACCAGGTTGCCCTCGTTCGTCACCACCTCGCGGATGTCGCCTTTGGCCTCCTGGTTGTCGGCCCGCCACACGCGGATGTAATCCACGTCAAAGGTGGTGTTCAGGCTGGGGTCGTTGCCGTCCCGGTACGGCGGCCGCAGCCCCAAAGACAGCAGCAGGCTCTGGGGGATCGCGTTCATATTGTTCGCGTGGCCGGTGCTGCTGGTCTGCCACTGCGCCGCGGGCCCGCCGCTTTCCGGCGCCTTGGTGGAGCCGTAAAATTCCCCCATCAGGGTCCCGTCCACATAAAATTTTTGGTAGCCCGGGCCCCATTCCAGCCCGTACACATGGTAGGCTTCGCTGGGGTTAAAGGAATTGCGGTTTCCCCAAATACCGGCGCTCCCGTGGGGGTTTGCGTCCTGCCGGGGCGTTTTCACCGAATCCCGGGTCTTGAAGGTGTGCACCGCAAAATCCAGCTCGTTCACAGTGGAGGTCTGCCCGATCTCCAGCACGTCGATCTCGGTGCCCCAGTCGTCTGTGCGCCCCAGCAGCCAGATCGCGCTGCACGCGCCGGGCAGCGCCGGGGCCCCCTTGGCCCGGGTTTCCATGTAGCCGTATTTCATGGTGTTCCGGCTTATGATCCCGCCCGAGGCATAGTTCATGGGTGTGATATCTTCAAAGCTGGGGTTGGGGGCCAGGTTCACGCCCCCTTCCCCCTCCGCGGCAAAGCTCACGTCGTCCAGCACGGTCACCGCGTAAGGGTCTGCCTTTATCTCAAAGCCGATCTTGCACTGGCCCGCCGCGTTGGGGGTGATGCCGGTGATCGAATACTGTACAAAATCCTCGCTCTGCCCAAATTCCCGGATCTCTGCAGGCGCCAGCGGAATGCTTTTCACCGCCGGGTCACAGGCGTACATCCGGGCAATGCTGCTGTGCCCGGCGCGCTTTACCCACACCGAAAAGCTGTAGCTCTTCGCCGGGTCCAGGCCGGCGATGGTGGCGTCGGTGCGCACCCAAATGGGGAAAAAGTTCGCGTATACCAGCGCGGCCTCCCCCGAGCGGGAGCCGTACTGTGTGGACACAAACTCCCCATTCTCCGAATCACCGTCGTACATGATGTGCGTGTTCCACCCGTTGGGGCTCTGGTCCAGGGTAGAATTTCTGGCATGCCGGGCCGTCAGGTGCAGGCTGCCCCCGCCCACCGCCACCTGGTCGTCCTCCCAGCGCCACTTGCCGGCCCAGGTAAAGGGGATGGGCTGCCATTTTTGCTCGTCCAGCGCTTCGCCGTCAAATTCATCCGAAAGGGTTTCGTCGAATTTCCAGTGCTTGCTGTTCTCCGGGTCCGAGAGCGGCAGCGGCGCCCCGCTCTCCTCCTGCCGTCCCGCCAGCGCAAAGCCCCGGGGCGCTGTCTGCACTGCCACCACAGCCGCAATGGCCAGCGCCAGCACAGCCCGGCCGCAAACGTTCCATTTTCGTTTCACAAAAAAACCTCCTGTCTTGTTGTCGTACGGGGAAGGTGCAACCTAAAGATAGGAGATTTTTTCCTCTGCCTCAAGGCAAGGTTCTTTGTTTCAGGGGCGATATTTTTTGTTTTTCGCGCTTGTTCGGCGCCGCCGCGCTTTTCACACCTCAATCGCCGGCACCGTAATGGTCACGCGGGTGCCTTTGCCCGGCTCGCTGCTCAAAAGAATGCCGTATTCCGGGCCGTAATACAGGCGGATGCGCTGGTTGATGTTCTGCAGCCCCACCCCGCCGTGCGGCCCGTCGGCGGGCGGGCGCGCCACGCCTGCCTGCAGCCCGGCTTCCTGCCGCAAAAGCGCCTGCACCCGGGCCAGGGTAGCGCCGTCCATCCCGGCGCCGTCGTCCTCCTCCACGATCTCCAGCAGCCCCTCCCTGCGCCGGATGCGAATGGAAATGCGGCCCCGGCCGCCCTTTTGCACCAGCCCGTGGCTCACCGAATTTTCAATCAGGGGCTGCAGGCAAACCTTAATGATCTCGCAGGAAAGAGTGTCCGGCGCGGCGTCGATCTCAAACCAGATCTTCCCGCCGAACCGGGCCTGCAAAATGCGGGTGTAGTTGTTCAGGTTTTCCAGCTCCTCCCGCACCGGCACCAGCAGCCTGTCATTTCTCGTGCTGTAGCGGAACAGGCCCGAAAGCGCCTTTGCAATTTCCCCGATCTCCTCCACGTCCTCCAGCTCCGCCATGCTCTTGACCATGTCCAGGGTATTATACAAAAAGTGCGGGTTGATCTGCGAGGTGAGCGAGGCGATCACCGCCTCCTTTTCACTCAGCTGTGTGGCGTACACCTCATTCACCAAAAAGTCAATCTTCTCCGCCATCAGGTTGAACGCATTGCAAAGCGCGCCCAACTCGTCCCTGCTCTGCACCGGCAGATGGATCGCAAAATCCCCCTCGCGCACCTTGTCCACCCCCTTCTGCAGCTGGCGGATCGGGCGCACCAGCCCGCGCGAAAGGAACATCGCCAGCGCGAAGATCAGCACAACCGTGCCCCCGATCACGCACAGGGTAATGCGCCGCAAAGCGGTCAGCGGCGCAAGCACCACCGCCAGATCGTCGTAAAAGGTCACGGTCAGCCCCAGCGAGCTTGCCGGATACGCCGCCTTGATGGTCCCCACGCTCCCTTTTGTCCCCCGCAGTTCCTCCGCCCCGGCCTCCAGCTGCGCCAGCTCGTCGGCGGCGCCCTCAAAATTTGTGTACAGCAGCCGCCCTGTTTTGTCGCGCACCGCCACCGCCGATCCTTCCGCCTCGCTGTATTTGGCCAGCAGCCGCCCGAACTGCGCTTTGTCGAACACGATCCAGATTGTGCCGATGTTTTTCTCTGTCACCGAGATGTCGTTGATGCTGCGGGTGTAGATCAGCTTGTCCCTCACAGGCGCCTGCCCCGGCAGGTACCACTCCATTGCCGCCAGCTCCTGCAGCTTGTACGCGGCGGCCAGGGTATCCTTCTGCTGCTGTATCACCTGCCGGGCATACGGGGCCCACTGGGCCTGCCCTATGTTATATGTGATGCCCTTGGTGTTCGAGATGGAAACAAGGTCCACCGTTTCCAGAATATCAAACAAATCCAGGCTCACCCGGATGTTGCGCTCGATCTGGTTTTGGTTGTTGTAGCGCTGCAGCGTGTCGTTCGCCTCCTGCCGTATGATCTGCTGCACATTGGGGTCAAAGCAGATGTTCGAGATAAACTCGATCTTGGTCAGGTAGTCCACCAGTTCGTTCACGCTGCTCTGCTGCGCCGCCTCCTTTTGCTCAAGCGTGCTGCGCTTCAGGTCCTGCGAATAGCGGGACGTGATGTAAAAAAAGATGGTCACAAGCGGCACCAGCGCCACCGCCAGCATAGAAAGCAGGATGCGGGTGCTGATCTTCTGTTTCACGGTCCCTCCTCCTTTTTTTACCCCGCGCCCCGTTCCCGGTACTGTGTGGGGTTCATCCCATAGCTGTTGTGGAACAGCTTGCTGAAATATTTTGCGTCGTTGATGCCCACGCTTTTGCTGATCTGCGCCACGGAATTTCTGGTGTTCAAGAGCAGCTGCGCGGCGGCGTCCAAGCGGATGCTGGTGAGCAGGTCCACAAAATTCATGCCGATCTCTTCCTTGAATTTTTTGCTGAAGTAACTCGCGTTGATGCCGAACTTATCGCAGATATCAGCCAGGCTGATGTCCTCGGCGTAATGCTCCAGCATGTAATTGCGCACCCGCACCGCAATGTGCGACACATTAAAGCTCTGGTTTTTTTCCAGATATTCCGCCACCTGGCGCACATAGCCCGCAAACCAGTCCAGCATGGCGGGCACATTGTGGTAGTGATTGATCTTCACACAAAACTCGTACCCCCGCCCGATGTACTGGTTCATAAACGAGCCGTCCGCATCCGCGATCAGTCGGATCATCTCGCTGATCAGGCTGAACAGGATGTAGCGGCAGTCGTCAAAATGGCTGTTCCGGCCCGAAAACATCTCCCGCAGCAGCTGCACGCCGTGCTCCGCCTCCCCGGGGTTGTGGGCCTTCACCGCCAGCAGGATACTGGAACGGATCGCCAGGATCCGCCCCCGGCTGGTGTCCACCACCGCGGCCGACTTTTCGCCGGCATAGCTCTCGATCAGCCGGCCCCGCGCCTGGGCAACGGCGGCGGGCAGGTCCGCCAGCCGCCCGTACCGCCCGCTCAGCTCCAGCCGGCATTTGGGCGAAGCCTGCTGCGCCTCCGCCCGCAGCAGCCTGGGGTCCGGGCCCACCACCTTTTTGCCCTCCTCGCCCAGGGCAAAAAACACGTAGTTCATGTTGTCTTCCAGCACCACAAAGCGGTCGCAGGCCGCAAAATGGCGCTCCAGCAGCCGGTCGATCACCTGGGCCGGGGTGGCCCCCTTTTCCAGCGATATGTCACACTGGAACACGCCCGCGTAAACGGCCTCGTACCGCTTGCCCGCGCTCTTCACCGCCCGCGCCAGCTCCTGAAAGGTATATTCCTCCGGCTGCTGCAAATAGTTCTGCAGATATTTCAGGATCGCCGCCTGTACCAGCTCCGCGCTGCCTGCCTGGGCCTCCTCCTGCCGGATCTCGGCCGCCGCCCTTTGCAGCGCCTGCTGCAGCTCCTGCTTGTCGATGGGCTTCAGCAGGTAGCTCACCACGTTCAGGTCGATCGCCTGCTTTGCATACCCGAACTCGTCGTAGCCGCTCACCAGGATCACCTTGGGCCGCTTTTCGCTTTTCCCGGCGGCCAGGGCGATCTCCAGGCCGGTGGCCATGGGCATGCGGATGTCCGACACCACAATGTCGATTTCCTCTTCCCGCAGGGCGCGCAGCGCCGCCTCGCCGTCCTCCGCCACCGCCGCCACCCGGCAGTCCGGCATGACCTCGGGAATGGTTTTTTCCAGCCACCTGCGGATCCACACCTCGTCGTCCGCCGCCAATACCTTATACATGCTTGCCCCCCTCGCGGCCTTGCTTTTTACCATTGTACCGAACTCTCTCCCCGAATGCAATCAACCAAAAGCCGCCCGCAGCGGCAATGCTGCGGGCGGTGTGCGGACCTGCCGTGCCGGTCAGGCCAGCTTAATCGCGTTTGCAACGGCGGTGTTCATGTCCTTCACGGCCGTCTCCACCGAGGAGCCGCCCAGGATGTTGGCCGCATATTCCTTCGAGAGGGCCCACGGGTCCAGCTTGCTGAACGCAGGGTCCACCCAGGTGATCATGCGCCCGGCGCTGATGCGCTCGGCCGCGGCCGCCATGGCGGGGTTCGAGGTGCTGGTGCCGTCCTTCAGCGGGGTGAACGCATTCTGGCTGGCAACATACTCATCCAGGTTTTCGGTCTTGGTCAAAAACTCCACAAAGCGCTGTGCCGCCTCTTTGTTCTCGCAGCTCTTGTTGATGCATACCCGCACGCCGGCGTTCACCATCACAAGGGCGTCCTTTTCCTGCACAGGCACGCCGCCCAGGGTGATGTCCGCGCCGGGCGCGGCCTCCTGAATGGCGGCCAGGCTCCAGCCGCCGCCGGTCATAAAGGCGGTGTTGCCCTTCACAAACTCGGTGATGTCGTCCTGTGCGGGGGCCATGACCAGCGCCTGCTCGGCGTTGATGTATCCCTTGGCCTTCAGCTCGCTGACCAGCTCCAGGCCGTCAATCATGGTCTCCGCCAAAGACTGGGTGCCCTCGTTGATGGCCGCGATCTGCGCTGCCTTGTCGGGGGCGGAATACAGGCCGTCCAGCCCTTTGGTGGAGCTGAACACCCCAATGCCCGTGCCGTCCTTGGCGCTGGCCACCACCGGCGTCACGCCGGCCGCCTTCAGCGTTTCACAGGCGGCCATGAACTCGGCATAATTGGTGGGGGCGCCGATGCCATGGGCCTTCAGCACGTCATTGTTGGTGTACATGCCAAAAACGGCCAGCTCCATCGCCAGACCCGGCACCTTGCCGTCAATGGTCATCAGGTCCTTCACCAGATCGCTGTAATTGGATACCACGGCCATGCCGGCCAGATCCTCCACATACCCGGCCTCCTGCAGCTTGCCCAGGTAGTTGGGGTTTGCCAAAAACACGTCGTCGCCCTGGCCCGACGCCAGGCGGGTGGTGAGCACGTCCTGGTAGCCGCCGCCGTTGGAAAGCCCCTCATAGCTCACCACGATATCCGGGTTCTCCGCGTTGAATTTTGCGATCAGCTCTTCCAGCGCGCCGATCTCCCCGCCGGTCTTGAACCCGAAGAACGAAAGCTGCACCGGGTCCGCGGCGGGCGTGGAGGCCGGGGCCGGGCCGGGGTTGCCTGCCGGCACGGAAGCGGAGGCCGCGCCGCCCCCGCAGCCCGCCCGTGCGGCGGCCAGCATCGCGGCGG
>ERZ857984.391-NODE-391-length-55515-cov-17.680905_pt1 | contig 55515 bp, 91 predicted proteins | sample MGYA00519914_ERZ857984 | MGnify/ENA primary metagenome ERZ857984 (study PRJEB31778, sample SAMEA3449417) | human gut metagenome | biome: human gut; feature: human-associated habitat; material: faeces | place: United Kingdom | collected 2010/2012 ...
TTCGGCAACGCGCAGGTCTCCGGCAACGCGCGGGTCTACGGCGACGCGTGGGTCTTCGGCAACGCGCGGGTCTTCGGCAACGCGCGGGTCTCCGGCAACGCGCAGGTCTCCGGCAACGCGCGGGTCTACGACGACGCTGACTATGCCGTCGTCAAAGGGTTTGGCAGATGTTTCCGCACGACCACATTTTTCCGCTGCAAGGATAAAATTCTTCGCGTACAGTGTGGTTGCTTTTATGGTGATTTGGCGCAGTTCCGTGAGATCGTCAAGAAAACCCACGGCGATAGCAAATACGCCAAAGAATATCTCGCAATCGCCGACTTGATGGAGCTGCATTTTTCTGATGAGTATTGAGGTGAACAAATGAACGATGGGAAAATTCATTGATTTAACCGGAATGCGTTTTGGGCGTTTGGTAGTTTTGAAACGCAGCCCTGATGCAGGGAAAGGCGTGAAATGGATTTGCCGATGTGATTGTGGGAATACCACAGCAGTATATGCCGCTAAATTGAAAAACGGGCATACACAATCTTGTGGATGTTTGCAAAAAGAAAGAACAAGTTTGGCTTGCCGTAAGGATTTAACAGGTGAAACTTTTGGTAGGCTTACAGTTTTGCATGCGGCTTGCAGAACGCCATATGGGCATTATCGTTATGTCTGCCAGTGCGATTGTGGAAACATTATCACCGTTGATGGAGCCAATCTTACTTCTGGCGCTACAAAAAGTTGTGGATGTTTCCGCAAAGAGGTTACGCGAGAATTAAAACTATCTCATGGAATGGTTGGAACGCGGATATATAGATGCTGGCGGAATATGTTCCAACGATGCTATTCGCCTAAAAACAAAGAATATAAGAATTATGGCGGACGCGGAATCTTTGTTTGTGAAGATTGGCACGATTTCAAGAAATTCTATGCTTGGGCAATAGCTAACGGATATCGAGATGATTTGACGATTGACAGAATCGATGTCAACAAAGGCTACTGCCCAGAAAATTGCCGATGGGCAGATTGGTACACACAAGCAAGAAACCGAACAAATAACGTTTTTATAACGATTGACGGTAAAACAATGATTCAGGAAGACTGGGCTAGAGAGCTTAATATTTCGTCCGCAACACTTAGGAAACGGCGAAAAAAGAATGTTATATCGGAATCTAAGCCCACAAAGGCCGCGAAACCTTCCGGCTGCTGTGTTTGAAAGATTTGTGAAAGGAGGGGAGCATATGCCCCGTGAAAAGCCCCATTACCAAGAAACCCTTGTAGACATTCGCGCCCGCGCTGCTGAACTTTACCCCGGCGAGCTGCTGTTTGGCTCCACAAAGGTTGCCAAGATTCTTGGCAAATCTCGTGGCTGGGTATGGCAGCATTACGGTAGCTTCCATGATTTAACCGTTGAACAAATTGCAAGCCTTATCTGCTGATTTCAGACATACAAGCGTTGGATAGGCGGAAACAACAAGAAAGGACACTAACATGACTGCAAACAAAAAGAGCCGCCCAGTGTACTGCAATACACTGAACGGCAAAAAACGTGAAATTTTCCGGTTTCACAAGCCCATTTTAGCCCATATTGTTCCGGTTTGCAAGTGCTTTGCAAACTTTGCCCTGCTGGGTTGTGCAATCGGCACTATTTGCGCCGTTGCTGGCCTTGCAGAGGGCGGCGGGGCCGCATCTTTGGCCGGGCTTATTGCCTGCCTGCTTGGCGGATGGGCCGCTATTACGCTGCGGGAGGTATTGGCATGAACCCTTTTGAGATTGAGATGGCATTTGAATACAATGACCCGCAAAAATACCAGGTGTTTTTTGAAACTGTCCAAATCGCAATCCTGGACACGAACAACAGCGAACGATGGAAATACGACCAGATTTGCGCCGCCTACCACGCTGCAATGAGCGGCATGGCAAAACGACTGGATGAATCGGAGAAAGCAAACAATGATCGAGCTTGATTTTCCCGGCTGCGGCGCAGCGGACGAATACGGCCACCCCATTATGTGCGAGGATTGCATTTGGGGCGAAACGTGCATTGATAGCACGGTAAGGGAGGATAACGATGGAACTGAAGAACTATAGCATTGAAGCCACAGGAAGCCTTTACTGCTCGGAAAACTTTGCAACCATCTGTGTTGATGGGCAATCCTATGGCATTGAAAAACTAATCTGCGAGATGATGAAAAGCCTGAAAAAGGAAGAAAATCTCGGCATTGAAGCGTGCGGAACACTGAATATCACGTTCACCAGAGAGGCTGAAAAGCTGACTGTGAACGGGACTGTGAAAAAGGAGGAAAAGGCATGAGCGCCCCCAATCTGAAAGGAGAAGCTGTCTGATGTTTAATGAGAAGAAAACGGAGTATTCTACTAAATCTCGGCAGGAGATTCCCGTTATGCAGACCCCCAAATATATTGCAAGCCGTGATAAAGCGTTAAAGGCGATTGCAGATCGCCCATACCTTAAAGAATCTGATTTTTGGATTCTCATGAACGAAACCAAATCCGGGAAGATGGCGTACACAGGCCTGATTATCAACCACAATGCTTGTCTTAAAATCAACGACAATATGCCGGAGAAGGACAAATTCAACCCTGAGTGCGTGTCTGTTGACAAGTCAGGATACGGCAATTCGCTTGTGTACACCTACATAAATAAAGCACAAGGCATTTATGAGGTTGGTGAAGCGTCATCAACGAATTGCAAGAATGCTTATCCTTACGCGATGGCTTATAAGCGGCTGTTTGATCGCACTGTCCTTAAAATCTGCAAGCTGGCATTTGATGGCATTTACTCTGACAGTGAAGCGGATGAATTTAAGGAACGGTACGAAGAAGAACCGCAGCAAGTTACAGCTACACCGGAAGTCACTCTGCAAGCCGTGAAGGACTTGGCTTTGACCGCGCTGAAAGGTTACGCCCAGCGCACAGGCAAAGACAGCAAGGCCGTCAACGAGGACGCACGAACCTTCATCGGTAAAGCCTATAAGGACTTCACCGCCGATGACTGGCGCAGCGTTGCAAAGGAGTTTGAGCGCAGAAAATGAGCCATACAATCAACATCGCGGATGTTACCTTGATGGGTGAGATTTTGATGCTTCGTCTTAAAAGCAAGCCGGACATAGAAGAAGCGCAAAACTTTGCAAATGAAGTCAAATCCGGTCCCGGCAAGCTGTTTGCAGGTGTTTTTGGCGAGGTACGGAAAAAGCGCAGCCTGACTTCTAACGCCTACGCTTGGACACTCATGAACCAGCTTGCCGAAAAGCTGAAAAAGCCTGCTGTTGAGATTTACCGCGATCTTGTGCGGGATGTTGCAGGTGCAAGCGATATCGTCACCATCAAGCAGGAAGCAATAGAAGCCTTTAAGCGCGGATGGGAAAGCCAGGGACAGGGCTGGCAGGTTGTTTTGCTAGACACCATGCCTACACCAAACGGCACGTTCTGCACGCTGCAATGCTGGTATGGTTCCAGCGTATACGACAGCAAGCAGATGCACCGCCTGTTGGAACTGATTGTGCAGGAGTGCCAGCAGCAGGGAATCCCCACAATGACACCGGACGAAATTGCAAAGCTGAAAGGACTGACCGGCGAATGAAAAACGAATTTGGCGTTGCGCTTGATTCCAACGGCTATGCGCCATCCATCATGCCAAACAAGAAAGACATGTTCGGCCACCCACAGTGTTATTGCTGCCTTAACGGCCACGCTTTGGTACGGCATGAAGTGCTCTACGGCCAGAACCGGACAAAAAGCAAAGCTCTTGGCCTGTGGATTTTGGTTTGCCCGGATTGCCACAGATGGATTCACGGCGAAAAGCAGTGCTGGCCCAGGGTGGAAGGGCTGGATGCCGGGATGCGGCTTGAACTCAAGAAGACCGCACAGCGCATGGCAATGATGGATTACAGCTGGACAAAGGAAGAGTTTGCCCGGCGGTTTGGAAAGAATTATTTGGAGGATTAAAGACATGTTGAATGTAGTTGCACTTATGGGAAGACTGGTTGCTGACCCTCAGCTGCGCCAGACTACAACAGGTAAAAATGTTGCATCGTTCCGCGTTGCGGTAGACCGGGGACGCAAGGATGCCAACGGCCAGAATCAGGCAGATTTCTTTGACATTGTGGCATGGGACAAGAGCGCAGAATTTGTCTGCCGCTATTTCCAGAAAGGCAGTTTGATCGCCGTTGAGGGCCGTTTGCAGAGCCGGAACTATCAGGACAAGAGCGGAAACAACAGGAACGCCGTAGAGGTGGTTGTAAACAACGTTTCGTTTGCAGGCAATAAAGAACCCGCCCAAAGCCAGAACGTGGCTAATAGGGCCGTTTCTGCGCCTGTGGTAGCAAACAATGAGTACGAGCCGATTGAAGATGACGGTGATCTCCCCTTTTGATTTTTGAGCGAAAGGCAGGTGATGAAATTGGGTTTTGTACATGGGACGCAGTGGACGGACGATATGGTACAAGCACAGGAGTTTTGAAAAATGGCAAACGAAGGGTACATCAAGCTGTACCGCCGCATGATGAAATGGGGGTGGTACACAGACACTCCAACAAAATGTGTGTTCCTGCATCTGCTATTTCTGGCCTGCTATGAACCCTGTTATTACAAGGGGGTTCACTTGGAAACCGGACAGGCAGTTGCATCTATCCGCCAAATTTCAACAGATACCGGCATATCTGTTCAATCTGTGCGCACTGCTTTATGTCATTTAAAATCAACACAAGAAATAACACAGTGTGAACACGGAAAATTTAGCGTGTTTACGGTGAATAATTACAGTGATTACCAATGCACTAACACAGAATCTAACAAACAGGTAACACAGAACCAACACAGTGCTAACACAGACCCTTATATAAAGAATAATAAAGAAGTTAAGAATACCCCCTATACCCCCCAAGGGGTTGACGCGATTTCTCCTCGATTTGACACCTTCTGGTCAGCCTATCCCAGGAAAACAGGCAAGGCAGTTGCACGCAAGAAATTTGAGAAGATTGTTACTAACGAATCCACCTTGTCCGCTATCCTGAAAAGCCTTGAGTATCTCAAGACAACAGAGCAGTGGCAGAAAGATAGCGGAAAGTATATTCCGTATCCTGCTACCTGGCTGAATCAAAAAGGCTGGGAAGACGAAACAGCGCAGCCGCCTGCTGAACCCCGCAAGTCTGGAGACCTGATTCCAATCTATGACCGGGAATATACACGTGAGGAACTGATTAACGGGGTTGTTCCAAAGCTCATTGGGTGGAAGGAGGCAGGCAAATGAATACAGCTGTTGCGGAAAAAGCAGTTATCGGAATTATGCTGATAGAGCCTGACCGGCAAAGCGAAGCGTTCAAAAGCCTGACAGCGCAGATGTTCAGCATCAAAGACCTGGGTGATATCTTCCTGCTTTGCAAGGAGCTTGATCGCAGAGGGGAACGGGCGGATGCAGTATCGATAATATCACGCTGCAAAGAAAACATCAAGGCGATTGCTTACGAATGCGCCCAGACAGTTCCATCGGTGAGCGGGTTTAACACCTACATCAACTGTGTCCTGGATGGATATCGGAAGCGGCTGATGATTGCCAAGATGGGCGAACTTGTGGCATCGGATGCAGACGCGGATGAAATGTTCGGCGCGGTTGCCGCCATGATGGAAAAGCAGCAGCACATCATGGAGCACCAGCGCCAGCGCAGCGCAAAGGACTTTGCTGATGGCATAGAGGACTTCCTGCAATGGCTGAAAAAGCCGAATGACAACATCCAAACGGGTTTTGGAACGCTGGATAAACTGACCGGCGGACTTGTACGAAGCGGCGTAACAGTGATTGCCGCCCGGCCTGGCAAAGGCAAATCTACACTGGCCCTGCAAATGGCGGCGCAGATATCGCAAACCTGCCTGACGCTGTACCAGTCAATGGAAATGAGCCGGGAACAGCTTTACACAGCAATCTTTTCCCGATGGGAACAGATCGACAGCATCCGCATCACAAATCATGCGCTGACCGAAGAGGAAGAAAGCAAGATTGCAGAGGATGCAGAAATCCTGAAAAGGCGGTACAAGCTGATTCTGGATGATTCCAGCCTGACCAGCCTTGCAGACGTTGAACTGACCATCAAGGAGCGAAAACCGGAAGTAGTTGTCATTGACCATCTGGGACTTGTGGCACCACCGAACGCCAAAGAAAAGCGCAATGACGAATTAGCGGCCCTTACACGGGGATTAAAGCAGCTGGCAATGAAATATCATATCTGCATCATTGAGCTTGTACAGGCTGCGAGAGCCGCCGACACGGGACTTATCAAGATGTCCGACATGTTCGGCTCCGCCACCATTGAACACGATGCAGACATGATTCTTGCCATTAACCCGGAACACTACACCAAATTGCGAGAACAGCGGGAAGAAGACCCGCCAAGCGAAAGCGATACCGTGATTGAGATCGTCAAGAACAGGCACGGCGCTTGCGGACAGCTTGATTTTGCGTGGGTGAAGCCGTTCCATCTATTTTGTGAGGTGACAAACATTGACTAACCGTGAATTGTACATGCAGCTTGCACAGACTTGCACAGAAAAAACGATTGAACTTGACCGGGAAATGGAAAAATACGGCGAGAAGTTGATGAAGTGCGCTTATGACGCAGCACAATGGAAGCTGAAAGCAGCGGAATTCCGGGCAAAGGCACGGGAGGAAGGCATTTGATCTACAAGTACACCATCCCGCTGCCGCCGGTCACGAAAAAGAACTCACAACGCATTTTGGTGAATCAAAAAACTGGAATTCCGTTCATAGCCCCTAGCAGCGCCTATAAGCGCTACGAAGAGCAAGCCATATACTTTCTTACCCCAAAGCCGAAAACCCCGCTGGCGGGGCGCTGTCGCGTTGTGACAGTGTTCTACATGAAAACCAGAAGAAAATGTGACGTATCAAACTGCTTGGAAGCTGCCCATGACCTGCTTGTGAAAGGCAGAATCCTTGCGGATGATAATTACACGATCATCGAATCGGTTGACGGAAGCCGGGTGAAGTACGACAAAGACAATCCGCGAACTGAAATAACGATTGAGGAATTGGAGGAATAATAAATGCCGGAAACGAAAAAAGAAGGTTGTTCCACTATCTGAAAGAGAAACGATTATTACATACAACGATGCAGAGAAAACCGCCAACGTGTACACGATGAACCGGAAACTATCACGTAAACTTTTGGCTATGGCGCAGGAATACCCAAGTTTGGTGAAATTCGTGCGAAAATACCCGGATAGCGCAGTCGAATACGAGCTGCCCAAGAAAAGTATCACCGTGAGCAAACCGCGCGTAAAACGCGTTATAAACGTGCCTGAAACACCCAACTATGGGAAAGAGGAATTAGAAAAGCAATCATTTGTGAACTGTATGGAAGCATGGAAAGGTGGAAACATGGAAAGGTGGAAACATGGAAAGTGAGTGAAATGACATACAAAGTTCTTGTTGCCTGTGAAGAATCCCAGACCGTTTGCAAGGCATTCCGTGCCAGAGGATTTGAATCATACAGCTGCGATATTCAGGAACCGTCCGGCGGACACCCAGAATGGCACATCTTGGGCGATGCCCTTAAAGCTATTGAGGGGGGGCAAGTCGTAACAATGGACGGCAAAACGCACGAAATAGAAAAATGGGATTTGCTGATCGCTCACCCGCCTTGCACATATCTTAGCAATGTTGCAACGCGTAGTTTTTCTTTGCGGTGCACAGCACCAGAAAAGGTGGTTGCACGGTGGGGTGAGCGGGCAAAAGGTGCGGTATTTTTTATGAAATTTCTTACAGGAAACGCGAAACGGATTGCGATTGAAAATCCCATAGGATTTATGAACACGGCATATCGAAAGCCAGATCAGACGATTCACCCGTATATGTTCGCGAATTCCACAGATGATACGGAAAATTACGTCACAAAAGCAACATGCCTTTGGCTTGTTAATCTTCCGCCGCTGTGCGGTACAGGGCTTCCAAAGCCTGACAACGCAGCATTGTTTGGCAGAATGCCGAGCGGAAAAGCGCGGACGTGGGAAGATACTATCAGCCGTTCTGGAAAAGTCAGAAGCAAAACTTTTCCTGGCATCGCTGAAGCAATGGCTGAACAATGGGGAAATTACATCAGGAACGGAGATAAAAAATGACAGGAACACTATCCGCCCCATGCGAGCATTGCCAGGAACGCCACACGCTATGCCACAGCGCTTGCAGCAAATATCTTGCGTACCGCGCCAAGATGGATGATATCAGCAAGCAGCGCATGCAGGCGCAGGCATTGAACGAAGCGGATGTGCTCAGGGGAGACAAAATCCGGCGGGATGTGAGGAATCACGGCCTGCCGGGCCACAGGAGGAGATAACATGAAAGCCAAAATACAGCTCCCGGCCTGCTACAAGAAAGAGGCGGAAGCTTATATTGCAAAGCTTGAAGCTGAATCAATCGCAATGGTGCATGAGGAAGTGATGAAAGAACGGCAGGATATTGCACTGCGATCACTGTATTTGTGCCTGCTGGCCTGCTATCAGGTGGGACTGAAGCCGTCAACGCTGGTTAAAATCCAGAACGCCATGAGCGGCCCTGTGACGGAAAAGTATTCCAGCTACCGCAATGACCAGCTGGCCGACACATGGGCGCAGGTTACGCTGCAAAACATCGGGGTTGATGTGGCTGAAACGGGGGAGCAATTATGAGCTTTGAAACGCCTGAAAGCATGGATAAATGTTGCAACACTTGCCGCTGGAATGAACCGTTCAATAGTGTGTGCTGCAACGCCGACAGCCCGCATTGCGCCGACTTTTGGGATGACGGATGCGATGAATGGGAAGGAGGGCCGAATGACTTTGTTCAAGAAGTTGGCTGGTAAAGCATCCGCGCTGCTGAATGCAAGCGGTATTTGCTCTAATAACTGCATTGACGGCCATTGCAGCGGGTGCGGCGAATGCTGCGCTGATCTTCTTCCGCTCACGAAAGGCGAAATTAAACGGCTGCGAGATTATGCCAGAAAGCACCACTTGCAGGAAAATAAGCGCTCTTTTTTGGAAACAAAGGGCGGGCCGGATTTAAGCTGCCCATTCCGCAATGAGCACACAAAACAGTGCGATGTTTACTCTGTGCGGCCTTTGATTTGCAAAGAGTATATCTGTTCCAGGCTTTTGCAGAAGCCGATTGCTCAAACCGGTCTTACGAAAGAAAAGCGAGACATTCACTCTTTGCGATGGGAGGTTTTCAAGAACCCGGAATGTGAAAATCTGCTGAAAGAAGCGCAAAAGGCCGCAATGAATGGATTATGACGACTGAAGAAATCAGCGAAATCTTGAAATTGCATCGCGCAATAGAAAACGGAGATTTTGTAGTTATAAACGTAGATTGGTAAGGAGTGAGACTATGGACGCAGTTGAATTTTTCAAGACGATGAACAGGTTATGTAGAAATCTAGGCTGCGAGGAATGTCCTGTTTTTAAGGAGGGCCTGTGCATGGTCATTCGCATTGGTAGTTTAGGCGGCGATTCGGCTAAAAGCATTGAAGAAACGATTTCAAAAGTCGAGCAGTGGGCGAAAGACCACCCCGTCAAGATTCGCCAGAGCGAGTTTTTGAAGATGTTTCCGAATGCAGCAATAGATGAAGATAATGGAATTTTGTGTATTAAACCTTGCGACATTGATGAAAGCATTGGATGCACAAATGGAAAAGGCTGCGACGACTGCTACCGTAAATACTGGCTCACGGAGGTAACCGACAATGACTAACATCACAACCATGCGACCTGTGGAGCACTTCATGTTCAAAGGTTTTGAGTGGGTATGCCTTGACCCGAATCACCCTGACGGCGGTGTGCTGGCTATTATGGCAAAGGCGTGGGCAGAAAATGTAAGGTTCTCTCTAAGTGATAAATTTGCCGATGAGAAAGGAAACTGGAATAACTACCGCACCAGCAATGTGCGGAGAATTTTATCTAATTTGGCGAACGCTGCTTTTGAGAAAAAAAGTCTGCTGTCACATACCGTTGACCTTGTTGCCGACAACGGAGACAAGGCTTATGGAACAGTTAAAGACCCTGTTTTCATCCTGACTTGTGACGAGTACCGCAAGTACCGTGACTACATTCCGCACTACGACAGCTGGATTTGGACTGCCACACCGTGGTGTTGCGGTGACAAGGATTCCAAAACGGGCTACGCGCGTGGCGTTCGCTATGTGGACGTGGCTGGTCTGTTGGGAAGCGACATTGCGCGCATCGGCTGTGCTGTCGCCCCGGCTTGTGTTCTCAATCCTAAATTTCTCAATCTGCGCCATAACATGGCGTATGTAGAGGAGGTATCAGAATGAAGAAAAAGACCCGCGTTGCGGTGTACAAGAAATTTGACGGTCATTGCGCTTACTGTGGCCGCCACATTGCCTACAATGATATGCAGGTAGACCACTTCAAGCCGTAGAGGGCGTGGAACCCAGAGGATTCCGGCACGGACGACATTGAAAACCTTATGCCGTCCTGCCGTATGTGCAACCATTACAAACGCGCCCACGACCTTGAAACATTCAGACGATACATTGCAGAGATTCCGCGAAAACTGCAAGAGAACTACATTTACAAGGTCGGCGTCGTTTACGGCAATGTTCTGGAAAATCCGAAAGCAATCAAATTCTATTTTGAAAAAGTGAGGGATACCAATGCGACTGATTGATGCAGATGAATTAAAGAAACGCGCCGAGAAGGTCTGTTTTGCCGACATACCGGACTGCGGCATTTTTGACGCGGTCGGAGTTTCCGACATTGACATTATGCCAACCATCGACCCCGAATCCCTGCGGCCTACGGCGCATGAGGTATCAGAATGACACAACTTCAAGAAGCAATTCGCGATAAAATCACGACATATAGCGATGCCTGCGGTAGGTGTACGGACATAATGAAAGATTGCGACATATGCGGCGTTATATGGATGCTTAAAGATCTGAACGAGTTGCAGAAATTGGCAGATGATCCGGACGCGGTACGGCCTACGGCGCACATTATGCGTGGAACTGTGCCTGATACACACGATGATGCGTTTTGCAGCAATTGCCGTTCATATCTTGGTGTTCCTGGCGTTGATTACGAAGATTATGATTCGGTTTTAAATCACAGATATAAATATTGCCCATATTGCGGTGCAAGGATGGTGAACGAAGATGAATGACCCGGTAAAAATCATTGATAAAGCATGTATGAGTTACATAATCGACCACCAAGAGGAGAAAAAAGGATTGTATCTATCTTTGGAAAATTGTGAAGGTGGCGCTACCGTTGTAGCTTGCGACAATAGCACGGGCGATGCATATATCGAAGAATTTGACAGCGTGAAAGCTGCTATCAAGTGGTTGCGGAGGGAAGAATGAACCAAACATTTTTTGACCCAGTAAACAGCAAGTGCATTTCTTTTGACGGCGTGCCGAAGATTGCCGATTTTGGCGATGAAAACGATTTGATTCGGCGCGGTGATGCGTTGAAAGCCATTAGAAAAGCATGTATCAGTGCGCATTTACCGTTCGATTCCGCCACGCCTGAAGGACAGCGAGTAATGGAAGCTCTATATGCGGTATGGAAAGTGCAAAAAGAGGGAAAGACGCATGACAGTATTTGACGCAAACTGCATCTACACAATCAAATGCCTTGCTCTGATCTTCGTTGCAGCACCGGGCGCGATGCTTATCGGCGCATTGCTGATCTACCTGTTTGCACTGTGCTGCAAAAAGATTTCAGGGATTTGGAGGGAGCAAAAATGAACATTTTACTTTCAATTCTTGGCACCGCGATTGTCACAATTTTGATTGCGGGAGCCTATTCCATTGGCGTATCTGTCGGAAGAGCTGCAGTTACGGAAGATAACCAAGAGCCGGTAATTTACATGGAGCATACGCACGGGGGTGAATAAATGGTTAAGATTTGCACTGAATGTAAAAAGGAATTCGAGGGAAGCGTAAAAACCAGGCTTTGCCCGGAATGCAAGGAAAAGCATCATGAAGCTGCTGTTGCACTGCAAAACGCAAGACGCAATGAGCAATCGCTTGTCAAATGCGAATGGTGCGGGAGGGTTTTTGCCAGAAAAAAGAACGAAAAGAAGTGTGAAGCATGCCGAAAAGAAGGAAGATATGGAAGCCCACAGATGGTGGCACACAGCAAAAGAAAACCGCCCAAAGTGAGCATCAACGGCGTTCTAAAAATTGCCGATAAAGACGGCACGACTTACGGAAAAGCGGTTCTGGCACACAAAATTTAAGGAGGAACATATGAAAAGTATCGGCAACGCGCTTGCACTGACTGCGACTTTGGCATTCATCGCCTATATGGTACGCATCACAGGAAGCGGCATTTGGGCATGGATGGTTGTTCCGTGCTTTATGTTCGCAATTCTGGGCTTGAGCAACTGAAAGGAGGAAACAATGGAAAATAACTGCTGCAAAAGCTGCAATACTGTGTACAAACAGGTTGCTGTTGTGCTGGATGACGGCGCATACATGCCGGAATACGCACATTTTGGATGGGATGCAGGTGCAGACCTGAAAAGCCCTGTTGATGTGATGATTCCGGCGAACGGGAGCGCTGTAATTGATACCGGCGTACACATTGACATTCCGCAGGGCTATGTGGGGTTCCTGAAAAGCAAATCCGGCCTGAATGTTAAGCATGATCTGACAAGCGAAGGTGTGATCGATGCAGGATATACCGGGAGCATCTGCGTAAAGCTCTATAATCACGGAAAAACGGATTATAAAGTCAATTCTGGGGATAAAATTTCCCAAATCGTGTTTATCAAGGTGGAAACTTTCGACTTTTACCCGTGCAGCAAGATGCCGGAGCGGGAACGCGGCAACGCAGGATTTGGCAGCACCGGCAAATAAAAAACTTGCATATTAGCGCATAATATGCTATAATATCAATAAGAAATAGCGTGCCAAGTGCTTAATTGCCAAGTGCCAGTTGAACTTGAAAGTTCGGCTGGCACTTTTGCTATATGGGGGACACATGAAACTATACTGCGCAGACTGTATGGACATCTTGAAGGGGATACCAGAAGGCAGTATAGACATGATTTTGTGCGACCTGCCCTATGGTACAACGCGGAATAAATGGGATGTCATCATCCCGCTGGAGCCGCTATGGGCGCAATACAGGCGCATAATCAAAAGCAATGGCGTTATAGCACTGCACAGCGATATGCCATTTACAGCGGCCCTTGTAAGCGCTGGGAAAGACTTGTACCGGTATGAGCTGATATGGGTAAAGGAAAACGGCAGCGACTTTCTGAACGCAAACCGCAAGCCTCTAAAAGCGCATGAAAGCATCCAGATATTCTATAAGCACCAGCCGACCTATAACAAGCAATATGTGGACGGAAAGCCATATAAGAATAGGGGGGGGCAAGGCGAAAGACTTCCAAAAAACTGGGGAAAGTTTCGTGACGACATCTTAACAGACTGTAGTGACGGCAAGCGGAATCCCACAACAATCCTGAAATTCCCAAGGGAAAAGGGATTGCACCCCACCCAAAAGCCTGTAAAGCTGGAAGAATGGCTGATTAAGACGTACACAAACTCAGGCGAGACGGTATTAGACAACTGCATGGGCAGCGGAACAACCGGAGTAGCCTGTATCAACACAAATAGAGACTTCATCGGGATAGAGAAGAACCCCGACTATTATGAAACGGCCACAAGCCGGATAAAGGAGGCACAGGACAATGGGAAGCAGGGCAACCAAAAGAAACAGCCCGATCATGATTGATAACGACCCTGATAATGTGCCGGAAGGGAATCAAAGGCGCATTGAATTTTTGCTTGTGATATCCCAGCTTCCCAAAATAAGCACAAACGACCTGCCAGCCCTCAGAAAACGCTTTTATGACTATATTAATCTATGTGTCCAGTATAACATGAAAGTGGGCAACATGGCGGCGTATGCTGCTATGGGAGTAGATAAAAACACTGTAAACGACTGGGAAAGCGGGAGACGGCGCGGATCGCAAAAGGAATACCAGGAATTCGCGAGGGAAATAAAGCGTGTATGCGGCATGTACCGGGAAATGCTGATGCAGGATGGCGCAATCAACCCGGTAACAGGGCTGTTCTGGCAGAAAAACTTTGACGGCTTCCAGGATCAGCAAGAGATTATAACCGCAACAAAAGACCCGCTAGGCGAAAACATGACCCAAAAAGAAATAGAAGACAGGTTCAGCGCCGACTTTGTAGAGATAGACGACTTTAAGGAAGTCAAAGAGCCGGAGCAACTGATAGAACCGGTTCAAACAAAGCCACGCAGGAAAAAGAAACAAGCGAAAGAAACCGAATAAACGAAAATAGAGCATCTAGCAGCATATAAACAAACTGCTGGGTGCTCTTTTATTATGCCTATACTCGCGCTTTAATACCACAGTAAAACCTTAAAAGCAGATAGAAAATGCCCGACAATGGCAGTTAATAACCTTAAAAAGAGGGGGTTAAGCCCAAAAAGAGGGGAGATTAACCCCCAAAAGAGGGCTTAAGCCAAAAAAAATAGGGATTAACCCCAAAAAGAGGGGAAAATAAATCAGGGAATAACGTGAACGATTTGCGGTCATCATCAAAAAAAGATACATCAACACGAATAATTATCCCACCTTCCAAAACCACATCTTGAAACAAATATCCATGTGAAATGGTCAAAAATACGGGGTATATACCTGAATCATGAAACAAAAGTGCATAATGCAAACCCAATTCGACTTTGCCGGAGATTTTTTCGCGCAAAATCATTCGACTTTCAGGTAGGGGATGCCCCTTCGACTTTGAGAGCGTTTCGACTTTGGTTCGACTTTCAAAACCGATTCGACTTTGGCAGCGGGATGCAGACCGGCGCACCCTGTCCGCAGCACCTTCCGGCCCGGCGGATATGCTCCCCAGGACAGCCCCCGGATGGGCAAATGTGCCTTTTGGGTATATATTTCGCTAAATAATGATTTAGCGAACATAAGATTGACGCTGCATCGTGCATTAAATTTTGAAAGCTGCCAAAAAGCACAAAAGTGCATAAAAAAGCGCCGCCAGGGATGCCGGAAGCGCTGAAATTCATTCGACTTTCAAACCGATTCGACTTTCGTTCGACTTTGCCCGCCGGGTTCCAGATGGGGCATGCAAAGCCCCGGCGGGTGATCTGGCGGGGCGTTACTTGCTTGCATCGCGCTCCCGCCGCTCTTGGCAGGCCTGCAAGATATAGTTTTGGATGCTTTGCCCTGCGCGCTCCGCATCATCGCGGATTTGCGCGCCGTCCTCTTTTGTGGGCCGTATTGTGATACTGTCCCTACTCTTATTATATTTTACGCTAGCGCGGGTGTGTGCTGCTGATACTGGCATATAGATCACCTCCAAAGCCATTATAACACACCAAGCAAAAACCGTATACGTACAAAATTAACACAAAATAACCGTCAACGTTGTACAGAATGTCAATAGACAATAACCGTATACGGTGATAGAATAAAGACATCAAAAGAAAAGAGCCCAAAGGGCAGGAGGTAGCAAAAATGAAACTTGAAAAATACGGCATCAAGATGCAGGGGCTGAAGAAGGCCGCCGGGGAAACAAAACACCTTAATTACTGGAACGGATACACGCAAATAAGCTATGATCGGGCAGACGGGGAGGTTATGGCAGAATATCACGTTGATGTAAACGATTGGACGCGATACCACAGCAACAGCATTATAAGCGTGTGCAACGCACGGGAACCCATGACAATGCAGGGCATTGCGGATGCTGTAGCGATTGCCCTAGACGCTTAACAACTGCAGCAAAAACAACATAAAGGAGCGTATAAAAATGAAAAGTTATAGCGATATTTTGGCGGCGCTGGAAGCGCGGAAAGACCGGAGCGCATGGGATAAGGGCGTTACAGCGTATGCAATTGATCTACTCGATCAATACCAAGAGCGGGCAGAATTCGAGGGCCGGGAAGCAGCCAGCCGCAAGGAGCTGGAAGAATGGCTGTTGAACGGTGCAAGCACCTGGAGCGAGTACAGCTGGGGCGGTTCGGCACTGATCTATAACGACGACATTGCAAAGCGGCTTTGCAACCCGTCCGAGCTTAAGCGCACGCACAACGGCGAGCGCCGCCCCAACAACCGGGAAGATTGGCTTGATGTACAGGCAAGAGCACTTGCACAAGCTGCAAAACGGCTGATCCGCGCCGCGTTCTGATAGTAACCCGCAAGGCCGACGCATAACGCGCCGCCGGTGCAAGCCCGGCCACCCTGCAAGGGGTGGGCGCTCATGGGTAACAAACACAATTACAAGCCCGGCGCGGACTCACAACGCGCACCCATCGCCAACAATGGCCGCCAGCCCGCCGGGGCGCTGGCATAAGTCCAACGGGAGCCGGTGCACCTCCCCACAAAACAGATTGCACCCGCCGCCGGTCGTTCCGGCCAGGTTCGCCGCGTTCTGATCCCGCGCCCTGGGCGCAAAAAGTGAAACCCGCCAGCCCCACGAGAGAGGGCAGGAAAACAGCAGACGGTTAAGGGGGTTATAACATGATCTATCAAGCTAATAATCGCCAATTCGGGGCGCTGGAAGGCCTTGCACACTGGTGCGCCGAGTATTATTATACTCTTGAGAGGTTCGGCGCGGATGATGCCGAGATGCCAGCGATCCGCAATGATATGTCTTTTTGCATGGATCGGTGCGACGCGCTGGGCGTGCCGTACTGGGCGCAAAATGCGGCCCTTGCATGGGCCGAGAACTGGAGGGCCACAAAAGCGGAATATTTTGATACCGCGATGGCCAAGAGGGGGATCACCTGCAGCGGGGCCGCGGGCTGATTATTGCCCGGAGCTATTGCAATAGCGCGGGATATTGTGTAAAATATAGTTGCAGGGGGTGTTTTATATGCTGGTTGTTTTGTTCCTGTTAGCTTCTCCTTTTATCATTATTTTTGGCGTGATGCGCCATTTTTAATCAATATAGCGGAGCGCCTGGGCCGTATGGCCTGGGCGCTTTTTTTATTGTCTCCGGGCAGGGTGTTCCGTTCTGCCCGGCATTTTTGTACATGATCGGCGGAGTATACCGGAGGGGGATTTTGGCAGGCCGAAGGGCGCGGGGTTAGTCCCTCCAATCCCGAAAAAATAAAAAAGTCCCTTTCCCCAATTCCCGAATTCAAACCCCAAAAAAATCAAAAAGTCTCTTCAAAAGTTTAAGATCTTCAAAACCTCCAAAGTATACACCCCACATGCCGGCAATTCAACAAAAATCAATCCCGTCAACCAAATAATAACCGCGTACACATTCTTGGGCATAACTTTGTGCAACCTGCCTATTGTATTCGTACCCATAAATGTGTACAATAAGGTTAATCTAAAAAGCAAATCAGGAGGGAATAAACATGGAAATCAAACCTATGGGTAATACAGAACAGGAAAAAATGTCCAGCTTGTGGGGTTATTTCATCGCGTGCTGCAAAATTCTTGATGATGTTACAATCGAGTATCAAGAACCCTGTGTATCGGATTACTACCTCAATCACATTAGCGCCATGCAAAGCAAAACAATCCTTTCCGGCATGGAAAAATTTCATACCCTTGCTAATGAGCGTGTAATTAAAGTGCCCTCTAAACTCTATCCTCAAGGCAAAGCCGTTCTGGATGTAATGACTGCTATTGTTGCCGCCAGCGGGAAATACCCGATCGCCAAGACCAGAATCGCAGATCTGCATGAATTTGAGCTTCTGGCCCGTGCGACAATCGGTACCTGCTGGAGAGAGGGTAATATGCTCAAGGTTGTCCGCAATCTGGAGGGTATCTCCCTACAAAAACTGGCGGAAAAAAGCGGTGTCAGCAAAAACACAATTTTCCGCATTGAAAACAACCAGTCTATCCCGCGCATTGATGTTCTGCGTAAGCTTGCTGATGCTCTGGAAGCCCCTCTGGAACTTGTAGCCATCGGCATTGGTAAAACCGAACCGGAAACAACCCCAGAAGAAGAAGTCCCTAACCCCAATGCCCCTAAATTGCCGAGCGTTTACGATAGCCAGGATCGTAGCGCAGACGATGAAATCAAAGCTTTTCAGAAATAAAAAGGTAAACCACAATGCCTCAAAAATTAAAAATTGCACCCAACACTGTTTTTGATCAGTGGACTGTTATTGGCCGTTCTAAGGACCCGGCAAAAGCGAAAAAAGGATATCTTGAATGCCGTTGTTCTTGCGGAACTGTTTCTGATGTTTCCGGGCACTCACTCATTAGCGGAAAAAGTAAATCATGCAAAAAATGTGGGTATGCAAGATCGGCGCTTACTAAATTAGAAGCAAACACTAAAAATTCAAAAGAAAAATATGAAGGCAAAATAGTCAACGGTTTTTTTATAAAAAAGATTGTTGATAAGGAAAAAAGCGGCACCTGTACCAGATGTATTGCAATTTGTCCCAAGTGTGGGCGCGAATTCACAACGCGGTTGTCAAGCATAAAGAACTTACAATTCTGTGGTCATTGCGAACGAGACAAAAAAGAACTATTGGAAATAACCAGAAAAGTCGTAAACGTGGATGGAACCGACTTGTCAAAAATTCGTTCGCGCATAAACGGAACAGTAAATAAAAACTCTAGAACCGGGGTAAACGGTGTTGCGCTTACCAAAAAAGGCACCTACAAAGCATATATTAACTTTAAGCGTAAGCGCATTCACCTTGGCTTCTTCACCAATCTAAAAGACGCAGCCGCTGCCAGAAAAGAAGCCGAAGAAATTCTTTACAATAAATTTTTAGACGATAACGCCGGTTGGGAACAGCGCCTGACAGACGCAATGGCCGAATACAAAAAGAACAAGAAATAACCGTCAAGCGTGAAGACCTTCACGCCAAAGTCCTTTCCGTCTCTGAGCTATAGAAACGAATCACAATAAAACCGCAAAATTTCAAAATCAAAAAAGGCCCCTACAAAAAACAAAGAATAGTTTGTACAACATGCAAATTGAACCTGATAAGGCGAGATGGTATAATAACCGCAGGAGGAATGGAAGATGAAAATTTGATTGGCAGGATATTTTTCTTTATTGGGATTTGCATGTCCTTACGGTATAACCAGTTAATTCAGCTTATCGAGTGGTAAATTGAATACCGTGCCAAGTGCCCTGTGCCAAGTGCCTTTTCTCAAATTTGAGGGAGGGCGCTTTTTTATTTTGAAAATTTTTGAAATTGCAAAAAAGAGCACAATGCGAGCCAAGACAGCGGACGAAGCAGTTTATGCGTTTGCTGCGATCCGGGAACTGGAAAAAGAAAACTTCAAGCAGGCGCACAAGCTGAGTGTGGATTTGCATAATAAGCTGGGTACGCTGCCGCGCTGCAATGACCTGATTGAGCTGAACCGGAATCTGCTGCTGTTCAATGCTCCGTATAACTTTGATTCCTTTTGCCAGTATATTGAACTTGACCGTGACCCCAAAAGCCGGTTTTATATGCCGCGCCGAAAACAGCTGATTCGGATGGTAAACACCCTGCAAAAACTGGAAGATGGGGAACTGGACATTGCAGGAATCATGATGCCGCCCGGCACCGGGAAAAGTACAACTGCCATTTTTTATCTGACATGGCTTGCCGGACGGAACCCCGACATGCCGATTTTAGGTGGCAGCCACAGCAACGCATTTCTGCGCGGCGTGTACGATGAATGCCTGCGAATTATGGCAAAAGGCGGGGAATATTTGTGGCGAGACGTGTTCCCCGGCGTGTGCATTGCCAGAACGAATGCACAGGACATGATGATAGACATGTACAAGCCAAAGCGCTTTGCCACACTGGAATTTTCTTCTATCGGCAGCGGCAATGCGGGCAAAGTGCGTGCGCAAAAGTTGTTATACTGCGATGACCTTGTAAGCGGCATTGAGGAAGCCATGAGCCCGGAACGCATGGATAAGCTGTGGCAGCTATACACAACGGATTTGCGACAGCGCAAAATTGGTGAATGCCGGGAACTGCACATTGCCACACCCTGGAGTTTGCATGACCCGATGGACAGGCTGGAACGCAGCAATGAAAATAACCCGCGTGCAGAATTCCTGCATATGCCTGCCCTGAACGAGGAAGAAAAAAGCAATTTTGATTATGCCAACGGGGTGGGGTTCAGCACCAAGTTTTATATTGACATGCGGGAATCAATGGATGATGCCAGCTGGCGTGCGCTGTTTATGACAAGCCCGATTGAACGGGAAGGGCAGCTGTACCCAGAAGATCAGCTGCGCCGCTACTTTGAGTTGCCGGATAAAGCGCCGGAAGCCATTATTGCAGTATGCGATACCAAAGAAAAAGGTTCTGACTATGCGGTTCTGCCCGTTGCATATAAATACGGGGATGATTTTTACATTGAGGAATGTGTTTGCGATAACGGCGCACCGGACGTGGTGGAAACGCGGCTCTGGATGGTTCTTGTGAAACACAAGGTTCAGCTGGCCCAGTTTGAAAGCAACAGCGCAGGCGGCAAAGTAGCAGAAAAATGCCAGCAGGAAGTAAAGGCGCACGGCGGAATAACCAGGATTGTGACCAGGTACACCACCGCAAACAAGGAAACCAAAATCATTGTAAATTCTCCCTGGGTGATGGAACACTGTCTGTTCAAAGATAATTCTGTTATCAAGAATAACAAGGAATACAGGCGTGTATTGTCGTTTTTAACAGGGTACACAATGGCAGGGAAAAACAGACATGATGACGTGCCGGACGCATTTGCCATGCTTGCACAATACGCTCAAGGCCTAAATGCGGGCAAAGTTGAAATTGGTACAAGAATTTGGTAAAAAAACAACGTTAATGTGCTTGAAAAATGTGAATTTTATAGTATAATAGTAAATGGAAAGGCTTTATAGTTTAGCTCTTTTCTTATGAACTTTTTGTTCATACCTCCTGGGGTACGGAACCAGCGTCCTGCATATGCGTCGCCCTGAACATGGTTCTCCCGCTGGCTGAAATGCCAGCCATTGTGTCGCTATAGTTTAATGGTAAAACTCCTGGCTCATAACCGGGTGCTTGTAGGTTCAACCCCTGCTGGCGGCACCAGAGTGCGCTCTGCGGCGCACAACCGGCACTATGTGGGCCGTTATCAGCCATATAGAGCCTGACAGGGCTTACCTTGTCCGCTGCGCCTGCCAGGATGTCAAGCGCTTGGCAGGCGATATATACCGTATAGCCATATAAGGGCGCTGCGTTCCGAAGCAACGGCGCGGCGGAGGGTGCAAGGCCACCATACGGAACCAGATGCAAGGTAGCTCCTTGCTGTGTGAGCGTGCGCGGTATACCTCACAAATGATGACAATGGTCGTGGAAACGGCAAGCCGCACATGCTGTTATAGCTCAATGGTAGAGCAGCCGCCTTGTAAGCGGCAGGCTACTGGTTCAAGTCCAGTTGGCAGCTCCAAGGCCGATGATACAGGTAAAAGATTCAGCCGGGGCTGAAGTTCCCTGTTAGGCAATCCCTGCACACCTCTCTTTGATGTGACCCATGCAGGGATTCTGATGATATGTTCCCGACATTTACGCCGATAAGTTGCGGTTTAGTTTTAAGTTTCGCGCAAGTTGGAAAAATTCAACAGTGAAACGTGCAATTTTAACTTGACTGCAATTTGCTTATACGCAGTCATAGCTTAATAACGTTGGAAAAGCAGCGCCTGTGGGTGCCGTTGCAGGTTCGAGACCTGCTGACTGCTATTGCTGGATCGCTCCCACCGGTGAAAGCCCGGCGCAGGCAAAACGCGATAGATAACCTGAACGCCACATCTGCTTGCGCGGACTCTGTTACTGACACCGTTGCGCGTTGTGGCCCCCTTTTAATCAAAGCAGAAACCGTAAACCGACAGACGGGATATAAAACGGGCCGGACGCCGCGGAGTGACTTCCTGCGCGGGATATAAATAGAGGAAATCAAAAACAGGCGTACCATCACGCGCATAGCACTGGATGCCGCCTGTTACGTTGCAAAGCCTGCTACTTTGCAATGGGTGAGCCCGGCATAGCATAAACCGGGAGGGCGGGAACGGGGTTATTTTTGAAAGAAGGGATAAATTGCGAGTAAGTGTTTACTGCCCGTGCTGCGGTGCGGCAGGAATCAAGCGGAAGCTGATGGAAGTTGATACAGCAGCAAAGGGAACGATTTATCCCTATTGCAAGGCGTGCAAGCGGAACATTGAAATCCATTTGCCGCTGAAAAAATAAAGTGCCAAGTGCCCTGTGCCAAGTGCCAGCTGAACCTTAATTGGTTTGGCTGGCACTTTTTGTTTTTGTGCAAAGGAGAACAGCTTGGAAAGATATCTTGTTGACATCCTGCCGGATGAGGGTTTGCACGGCAGACGGATCATTACCACAAACGAGCAGAAAATTACAGCGGATAACGTTGTAAATGTGCTGAATACTGCCATTGCCACCCACGACAGGAACCGGGGAGAAATCCAGTATTTGTGGGATGTTTACCGGGGCAAGCAGGATATCCGAAAAAAAGAAAAAATCGTCCGTGAGGAAATCAACAACAAAATCACGGTGAACATCGCAAATGAGATTGTGACGTTCAAAACAGCATTTCTACTTTCCGGCCCTGTGCAGTATATCGGTGCAAAAGGAAGCAAGACGGACAACAACAAACTGGTTGATTTGAACCGCTGGATGTCAGATGAGGACAAACAGAGCAAGGACAAAGAAATCGTTGACTGGATGCACATTGCGGGGCTTGGCGTGCGGATGGTTCTGCCTGATCCCGGCGCGGAACAGGCGGGAAGCCCTGCCTGCATTTATACCCTTGACCCGCGTGAAGCGTTCGTCATCTACTACAGCGGCTATACCAAAAAGCCAATGGCAGGTGTGCTGACACAGTACGATGAAAACGATGCCAAGTATTACGGCGTTTACACTGACAGCGAATATTTTGAAATCAAAAGCGGGAAAATCACCCGGCAGTCTGGGCATTTATACGGCAGTGTGCCGATTGTGGAATACCCCAACAACAGTGCCAGAATGGGCGCGTTTGAAGTAGTGTTGCCGCTTTTGAATGGTATTAATACGCTGGAAAGCAACCGCGTAGATAACGTGCAGGATTTTGTAAATGCGTATGACGTATTTCAGAACGTTGATTTGGAAGACGGCCAGTACAGCCAGCTTGCCAGCGGCGGTAAGTTTATCAAAATCAAAGATTCCCAGCAGGGGATGCCTGCAAAAATTTATCGCATCAGCAGCGAGATGAACAGTTCTACTGTGCAGACCGCTGTGGATGATTTGCATGATAAGATTTTGACCATCTGTGGCATGCCAAACCGCAACGGCGGTTCTTCCACCAGCGATACCGGGCAGGCAACCATTATGCGCGATGGCTGGAAAGACGCAGAAAGCCGCGCCCAGGACAGTGAAGACATGTTCCGGCGCAGTGAACGGCAGTTCTTGCGTGTGTTCCTGACCATTTGCAACACAACAAATAATCTTGGCCTGAATGTAGGGGATGTGTACGCACAGTTTACCCGCAACAACCTGACTGACATCCAGAGCAAGATGCAGGTATTTATTCAGGGCCTGGGCTGTGAAAAGATCGCGCCGGAAACGGTATACCGCGAACTTGGCCCGTTCCGTGACAACGAAATGGCCTTGCAGGAGGGCATGAAATATTACGAGGAAAAACAGGCAGAGCTTGAAAAAAGCCTGAATGAGGAGCTTGACAATGGACTGGAAACCAACGGACAGCGCAATCAGGCTGCTGAACCGCAGGGCGATACGCAGGTTTGAAAAAGCATCCCGGCAGATAACGCAGTTTGATGAATTGAACGTTATGCCCGCCTGCAAGCAGCTATACCAGGATATTGCCAAAGACAATCAGAAAGTCTTTTTAGAACTGGCAAAAAAATGCTACCAGGATGCCGAAGTTCACGGCAAAGAAAAACCCGACAGGGCATGGCTGCTTGCCTTGCTTGCCGGATACAGCGCCGTTACCGGCTATGTGTACGAACACGAGATTGACCGAAAGCGGGCCTACCTGGAAGAGGGGCTTTTGAGCCGGACAAACCATAAGAACGAATTCCGGCGTGCATTGCGGTATTGGAGCGATATGACGTACCAATACGCCGATGACGTGACCGATTCTGCAAGAATCAAGGCATTTACAGATGCCGGAGTAGAACAGGTGCAGTGGCACACTGCCGGGGATGAAAAAGTGTGCCAGGTTTGCCGGGAACGCAACGGAGAGATTTACCCGATTGATAATATCCCCGATAAACCCCACAGGAAATGCAGGTGTTGGCTGACACCTGTTTGATCGTCAGAGAAGACGCTAAAACGCAAAGGTCAGAGAAGACGCTAAAACGCACAAATACGGGCGAGAGAACGCCGACAAAATAACGCGGAGGCACCAATGAAATTTGACACCAGCACCATTGACGGTTTTGAAAACATGAGCGATGCAGACAAGGTGACGGCGCTGCTTGGCGTTGACCTGCCTGACCCGGTGGATACAAAGAACCTTGTAAAAAAAGAAGATTTTGACAAGGTGATGAGCGAAGCCAGCAGTTACAAAAAGCAGTTGAAAGAAAAAATGACTGCCGAAGAAACCGCTGCTGCAGAAGCCAAAGCCGCACAGGAAAAGTTGCAGAACGATTATAACGCACTGCTGAAAGAAAACACCATTTCTAAAAACGTTGCCAAGTATATTGCGCTTGGTTACGATGAAAAACTTGCCAAAAGTACGGCAAAAGCCCTTTTTGATGGCGACATGGAAACGGTGTTTGCCAATGCTGCAAAGGCAAATCAGGCGCTTGCAGACAAGCTGAAAGCAGACCTTATGCGCAACAGCCCCAGACCCAGCGGCGCTGGTACAAGCACCGAAGAAGAAAGCGAATACATGGCATTTGCCAAGCGCAGCGGCAAGGCAAAAGCACAGGCCAATGAGGCAGCCGCAAAAGTCATGGATTATTACAAGTAAGGAGCGAAAGCATGAAATTCAAGAAAACGGATGTTGCCGGCGCAGTTGAGATTCTGGCCAGCAATGATTTTACCGCAATCCCGTTTACCACAACCACCGCAAAAAAGGCTGGTGAAAAACTGACAGTTGACAGCCGCGTTGGCGTTGTGCTGTATGACGTTGACCCGGATGAAAACCCCAACGGCAGCCTGCTGGTTGCGGGCGTGATTGATGCAGTAAAGGCAAAGGCACACAGCGGTATCGACCTTGCTGCAGAATCTGACCTGCCGGATACCATTATCCTGCGCACCAATACCGGCGTGAACGCATAACGGAGGTGAAAACATGAACCTTACTGAACTTTTTACACCTAAAATCATTGCGGCAAACTATACCGAAGCTGCTTCCAACGCAATCCCGTACCTGGGCAGCGGTTTGTTCCCCTCTGTAAAGCGTGCTGGCCTTGACCTGGCATGGATTAAGGGCCACAAGGGCCTGCCTGTTTCCCTGAAACCCTCTGCTTTTGATGCAAAGGCCACTTTCCGTGACCGCATCGGCGTGAGCAAGCTGGAAACCGAGATGCCGTTTTTCCGCGAGGGCTACAAGATCAAGGAAAAAGACCGCCAGGAGATTCTGCGTGCCCAGAGCAGCAATGACCCCTATGCGGCGGATGTCATCAACCGCATTTACGATGACCAGCAGGATTTGATTGCCGGTGCTGACGTTGTGCCGGAACGCATGCGCATGCAGCTGCTGTTCCCGGAGGGCGGCGCAATGGGTATTACCCTCAAGGCCAATGGCGTGAACTACACCTACAACTATGACCCTGACAGCAAGTGGAAGGGCACCAATTACACCGCCTTGACCACCACTGACCTGTGGACTGCCACTTCCACCGCAGACCCGTTCAAGCAGATTCAGACCATCAAGGACAAGATGGCAAGCAATTACGGTGTGACCCTGGCTTACATGGTGATGAACACCACCACGTTCAACCTGATGAAAGCCACCGATGCCGTAAAGAATCGCTGGCTGACCGTAACTGGCCGCAGCATGGGCTACCTGACCAACGATGAAGCCAAAGATGTTATCGCATCCACTACCGGCATTCAGATCGTGATTTACGACAAGCTGTATGCCGATGAGAGCGGCGCAAGCCACAAGTTTGTTCCGGACGGCTATGTGAGCTTTATCCCGGAGGGCGCACTGGGCAAGACCGCTTACGGCACTACCCCGGAGGAAGCCGACCTGGCAGGTTCCGGCAAGGCAGATGTTGCCATTGTGAACACCGGCGTTGCCATTACCGTTGAAACCACCGTGCATCCGGTCAACGTAAACACCTACGCTTCCGAGATCGTGTTGCCCAGCTTTGAGCGGATGGACGAAGTTGCCGTTATGAAGGTGACGGCATGACCTGGCTGATTCCCGATTATGCAGTGTTTTACGGTGGTGAACTTTGCGTGACCGGGAAAAAGGTGAAGATTGCCGACCAGGACAGTGCCGAAATGGCAAAATACGGGAAAGTAATAACCGAAAAGGCGGAAACACCCCCTGCGGTAGAACACCGGCGGGGCAGAAAGCCGAAAGTTTGATGAACGGCGGGTGACAATATGACAAGTCTTGAACGATTGCTAAAGCGTACAGGCGATGATGATTTAGAACTGCTGTCAGGTCTGCTTGACAGCGCGGAATCTGTCATACTGGCCCGCCGTTATCCTTTTGGCGGCGGTGAGCTGGAAGAGCGATACCGCGATTTGCAGTTCCGCATTGCTCTGGCAATGTACAACAAACTTGGCGCGGAATACGAAACCAGCCACAGTGAAAGCGGAATCAGCCGCACATGGGGAAGCGAAGATGTGCCGCAGCAGTTGTTGGAAGAAATTGTTCCGATCGGAAAGGTTGGCAGCTGATGCGCGACCTGAAAGCCAATCAAAAGACGATATGGTATCAGAACAGCAGCGGATTTGCCGCCGTGAAAGATGAGTACGGCAACCGCACCGGCGAGGAACATCCCATCATGGAACATGCTGAACAGCTGAAAATCAGCGTGAGCGGCGCTGTTGGCGCAATGGAAGCCGCCGCTTTTGGCGGGTTTACAGATTACAGCAGGACAGCCTGCACGGCAAACACAAACTGCCCTTTGCGGGAAGGAACGCTTATCTGGATTAACCGGGATTCTGACGAAAGCCCGAATTACGTTGTGACCAAAAAGGCAGATACCATAAACGGCGTATTGTATGCGCTGAAAGAAATCGTGCCATGAAAATCAAGCTGGCGTTAAGTGAAAAAGGCATAGAGCAGGCGATAAAGGAATACGAGAACTGGCAAAAAACGCTGGAAACCCGCATTGAACAGTTTGTAAAAAGACTGTCAGAAATGGGGGCAAAAGTTGCCAAGATACGGTTTACTGCCGCCGTTTATGATGGTGACATGGGCGATATTACGGTTCAAGTAGAACAGCACGGCAAGAAAGCCACGATTTACGCCACCGGGCAGGCCGTTTGCTTTATTGAGTTTGGCGCAGGCGTTGCATTTGCAGAGCATCCAAGCGGGCTGTATGCGCATGGCACATACGGCGATGGGAAAGGTTCAAACCCGAATGGATGGGTTTATGATGGCGTTCCCGGACCAACGGCACAGCCTGTGTATAACCGCAATGGCGAGCAAAAGCCCGGCGTTTGGCGGACAAAGGGCAACCCGCCCGCATGTGCCATGTGGGAGAGCGCGGCCCAGATGGCTGCAAGTGTAAAAACCGTGTGGGAGGAGGTAATGCGTTGACAGAGGATTTTCAGCCGCAGATTTTTGAATTCTTTGCACAAAAGCTGGAAGCAAAATTCCCCGGCGTTAAATTAAGCAGCGTAATTACCGACCAGCCGCCCAGTTTCCCGTGTGTTCAAATCGAACAAGATGATTTGCCGACAGACCATGACAACAGCGGAAGAATCAGATTTGTGAATGTGCGGCTCCGTGTGCGCGTTTACACAACGGGGAACACAAAAACAAGCCAGGCCCGGAAAATACAAATGTGCATTGACGAGATAGCCAACAGTTTGAATTTTACTCGGCAAAGTTACATTACAAGCGGATACCTGTATCAAAACAGTGCGTACCGGACCGAAACAACGTACCGTGCGCGAATGACCGAAGACGGGGTTTTGACCCGGACATGATAAGGAGTTGAAAACATGGCAAATGAACATGTAGCTATCAGTACCCAAGGCGTACAGCTGCTTCGCGGTGATTCCAAGACTACCCTGAAAGAGCTGTGCTGGATTCAGGAATATCCTGACCTGATCGAAGACCCGGATACCATTGACGTTACCACACTGATGCACACCATGCAGGCTAACATCCCTGCGCTGCCGAAATCCTCTGCGCGTGCCTTCCCGGCGTTTGTTGACACCGATGCGGGCAACCTGAAAGCAGTACAGGACACGGCGAATACACCGGCCTATTATGCGGTGCGCAGCCGTAATGGCTGGGGCTGGGTATGGCATGGCCAGCACAGTGTTTCTGTGCCCGGAAAAGGCGTTGATGATGCAATTCAGTTCAATATCGTCATTACCAACGATTCTGACCTTGAATTCACCGAAAGCATTACTGTTGCTACTTCTTGAGGAGGAAAACGCAAATGGACAATATCAAACTGACTTTTGAAGGCAAAAGCTACGAGCTTACCTATACCCGCGAGACTATCAAGCAGATGGAGAACACCGGATTTGACATCCAGATGTTGGCACATCAGCCCACCGTTCAGGGCGATAAGATGTTTGCCGGTGCTTTTCTGGCAAAGTGCAAGGGAGTTAAGCGCAAGGTGATTGACGACATCTGGAACCATATGGACATTGAAAGCAAGAATAATGTTCTTGCCGCACTGGCCGATATTTATGGCGATGCAATGAACAGCCTTGCAGATGATGGAAAAAAGGTGACTTGGGAGATTGCTTGACCGACGATCTCCCCGAATGTCAAAAAACATGGGGCCAGATTTTTGAAGAACTAGCCCCTTATTATTTATCAATCGGCATGAGCGCTGACGAGTATTGGAATGGTTATCCAAGACTTGCCAGAGAATACCGGAAATCGCATAAAAAACAGCTTGAGGAATGGAATTATAAGGCGTGGATACAGGGCAAGTATATTGCCGATGCCATATCCGCCACGATCGGAAATGCGTTTATCCCGAAAGGGCGCAAACCGATGCAGTACCCGAAAGAGCCGTATGCGCTGACGGAAGAAGAACAGATTGCAAGAAAGATAAGGGATGCAGAAGAAGCGGAGAGACGTTTCTTTGAGAAATTCAGTTTGATGGGTGGTGGAAGCAATGGCTGACGTACAGATTGATAAACTTACAATCGAGATTGAGGCCAATTCAGGAGCTGCCACAACTAATATCAAAAAGTTGGGAAAGGCGATAGAGTCTCTTTCTTCAACAGGTAGCTTAAAGACTGTTATTGACAGTTTGGAAAAACTGAATGAAAAACTGTCCAATATGAGCAATTTAAGCTCCGCTGTATCGGGAATAAACAAAGTTTCTGATGCAATGAAAAAGGCAACAGGCGTTTCCAATAATATGACTGCACAGACAGAAGCGCTTGGCTCTTCTCTGAAAAATCTGTTTTCACAGGCCGTTGTGATAGCAATTATTCAAAAGGCTAACACACTTTTGGAAAGTGCCATAACCAACTACAGCAAGTACACAGAAGATATTAACCTGTTTGCTGTGGCAATGGGCAATGCGGCTGACAGCGGCGGCAGATTTGCGCAAAAGATGGAAAACGTGCTTGGCATTGACAGCGGTGAAGCCATGCGGAATATGGCTGTTTTCCAAAACCTTACAACCAGCTTTGGCATGGCATCCGATAAAGCCTACATTCTTAGCCAGAACCTCACACAGCTTGGCTATGATATGGCTTCCTTCTTCAATCTGAGAACAGAAGATTCGTTCCAGAAATTGCAAGCTGCTATTTCCGGTGAGCTTGAACCTATCCGCCGGTTGGGCGTTGATATTTCCAACGCCAGATTGCAACAAGAATTGTACAATTTGGGAATCAATAAAAGCATTAACAGTTTGTCTCAGGCGGATAAGGCACAGCTGCGCTATATTGCTATCATGAAGCAGACAACAAATGCACAGACCGATATGGGCCGCACATTGAATTCGCCTGCAAACCAGATGCGCATTTTGAAAGCACAGATTGATTTGCTCGGCAGAAGCCTGGGCGCGGTGCTCATCCCCGCAATCAATGCGATTCTTCCGCCCCTGATTGCTTTTATTCAGGTTGTCAGAATGGCAATCAGCGCGATTGCATCGCTTTTTGGGCATACGATTCAGTGGGGCGATTTTCAGAGTTCCGGCGTAAGTGCTGCACAGGGCGTTAGCAGCGGGCTTGATGATGTCGGTGGGAGCGCAAGTTCTGCGGCAAAAGCTGTGCATGACCTGATCGGCGGATTCGATGAACTCAATAAAGCACCAGACCAGTCATCCGGCGGTGGTGGCGGTAGTGGCGGAGGTGGAAGCGGATTAGGTGACATTGGCCTTCCGAGCTATGACATGTTCGCCAACCTTGCAAACAGCAAGGTTACGAAATGGGTTGAAAAGCTACAAAAGGCTTTTGATAACATCAAAAAAGTGCTTGAACCGTTTATGCCACTTATAAAAGGTATTGGCGCTTCTATATTAACGGCTTTTGCCGTTGGAGCTGTCAGCAAATTCCTGAAAAAGTTCAAGGATTTTATTACTAAAGCCGCTGCGGGAAGCGCTGTCTTTGAAGCGTTGAAAAAAGCTGCGGGAGTTTTTGTTTCATCGCTGGAGTACGGGGCCGGTTTTTTGAGGTCTTTTTCTTTGGGGCTTCAATCGTTCAGAAGCGCACTCCCGGTATGGGCGAAAGTGGCTACTGCCGTTGCTGTGGCGGTCGGAACCTTTGTCACTGCTTATGATGCAATGAAAAAATTCGGGCAAGGGGCAATGGATTTGAAAACCGCCGCAACAAACTGTGTGGCTGCATTTGCCATGTTTGGGACAATCGGCGGCATTGTGCTTGGCCCGGTTGGTGTAGTGATTGCAGCGGTGGGAACGGCAGCCGGTGCGTTTTTAGGATACAGGAGTGCAATGCAGGAAGCCGGGCAGGAAATGGCGAACGAAAGCCAGTTCTGCCAGACCTTGAACTACATGATCGACCAGTCCACCGCAAGCATTCAGCGGGCAACGGATAACCAGCAGGAACTTAACGAAAAAATTCAAAGTTTTTCTGATGTCGGAACAAAGTATGCAGGCGTTCAAAGCCTTGTCGATTCGATTTTCGATTTAAGCGAAAAGTCGAACAAATCCGCGTTTGAAGTGCAGCAGCTCCAGTCCCAGGTAGAATACCTTAATGGTATGGGCCTGGAAGGGTTGCAGCTGCACATGGACGAAACCGGAACAAAGGTGATTGAAACTCGTGACGATGTAAACGCCCTTATCGAAAGCCTTGAAAAGGCCGCATATGCCGCAGCAGCGCAGGATTTGTTGGAAAGTGCATATAAGGCGCAGATTCAGGCGGAACAAGACCTTGCAGCCGCCAATGACCGCCTTGCTGCGAGCAAGGAAGCAGTCGATACAGCAACAATGGCACTTAGCAATTATCGTGACGGTCTTTCCACATGGGGTGAAATGCTGGCTGATTTGGGTCTCGATGCGCAATATAACGCTTTGTCCGATTCTTTGAGCAAAGCGAACGAAGCCTACGAAACCGCAACAAGTGACGTTCAGGCGCAGCAAGAAGCCCTTACAAATGCCAATTCTGCGATTGATACCTACACCCAAAAACTTGTGGATATCAAAAGCGGGAACTTTGATATGGCTGATTCTGTAATAAGCTCTACAAATCAGGTTGATACTTCTATGGCGCAAGTAAGAGATTCTGCAAATCAGACTGCCGGAACAGTAACAAGCGCCAACAGTAATATAACAACGTCTGCTACAAATTCCGCTGCAACAATCAGTTCCAGCTATTCGGCTGCGGCACAAAGCGTACAGGGTAGCACAGGTCAAATGAGTAGTGCGGCAGAAAACGCAAAAGAACGAATGACCCAAAGTGCAAACAATACAGCAAGCACTTATGCGGCAAGTTTTGACAATATCAATTCTGGTGCAAGAAGAAATGCGGAAACGGTAAAAGATTCTGCAAGTAATGCCGCATCTGGCGTTGAAGATGCGGCAACCCGTTCCGGCAATGCACTGTCCGGCCTTCCAGAGAAGGCAAAACAATGGGGTAGCGATTTCGCTTCCTCTTTTGTAGATAGCTTTGTCGATACGTGGACAGTCCTTAAATCGGGATTTGAAGATGCGGCGAAATGGATTAGTGAACGGTTCCATTTTTCTGTTCCTGATAAAGGCCCTTTGGCTGATGCTGACACCTGGATGCCTGACATGATGAAACTGTTTGCATCCGGCATTGAACGGAACAAGAACAGCGTTATCCGCCAGGTTGCAGGGCTTAGTGCTTCCATGCAAAAGGAACTTACGGATGCACCTGTCAATGTCAGCGCAGAGGGCACAGTCATTTCCAAACACGATGTCGAAGTATCCGGGAAGCAGTTTTCTTCTGCGCAGGCATACCGCACCGGAAATGGCTCCGCAGACGTTGTTGCAGCAATTCGTGCGCTTGGCACTATTATGGAGCGCAACAGCGATACCAAAGTTATCATCAACGGCAGAGAGGTATTCCGCGCCGTTAAGGATGAAGCACACCGAGAACAAATCAGAACGGGAAGCCCTGCTTTTTAAGAGGGAAATATGAGCTTCAATACCAAAGACACAAAAGGTTACTGGGCGGTCAACGGAACTGCACTGTACAAGCCGCAGGGGTGTGAAATCACGCATGAGAACTATGTCGGCTCCAACAGCGGCCGCACAGAGGACGGCGTGATGCACATTGATTGGCTACGCCGGGACTTGCGCAAAGTCACAATCAAATACAATGCCATGACAGGGAACGAAATGGACGAGCTTGTGGGGCTTGTTCAGGGCAAGGAATATACCGCAACATTCAGAGACAGGGGAAAGACATGCACGATGTCTGCTTATACAGGTGATTGCAAATATGAACTGTACAACGAAACCTTGTGTTCAAGCGAGGGCGGATTATACACCGATGTTTCCTTTGACATGGTAGAGATGTAAAGGAGGGAAGAATCAATGCTGAAAAACCTGATTGTCAAAAGCGATGGGACAGAGATTGATTCTTCCCTTATTTTGTCTTGCACATTGACGCAGACCTTGAATTCAGGCCAGGAATTCACGATTGGAAGCGCATGCACAGACGAAATAGAGGTCGAATACCTTGCGCAAGATGATAATCTTATTGCAAAAGGCGATGTGCTTACGTTGTACTGGGTGAATGACAGTGGCACAAAAACAAAAGTCGGCATATATTATTGCGAAAAGCCAAATTATCAGGGGCTTATGCGGGAAATATCCGGCACAAGCATGGTTTATAAAGTAGTCGCCTATGACACCATGTCCAAGCTGGATGCGGACTTCTCCGGCTGGCTGCACGCCAATCAGGCGCAGTTCCCCAAAACCATCTGGCAGCTGGTTCAGCTGGCCTGCCAGCGGGCAGGGGTCGCGCTTGCCAGCAGCAGCCTGCCCATCAATGGAAGCTACAGCGTGCAGGCGTTCTACGCGGACGACCTGACCTGCCGCCAGATCATCTCCTGGGCGGCGGAAGCGGCTGGCTGCTATGCCCACATGAACGCGGACGGCAAGCTGCAATTCTTGACCTACGCCGATAAGCGCAGCACTGTCAAAATCACCCCGGACGGTGCCAGCAGCAGCACCGCCTATTATGCTGACAGCCTGAGCTACGAGGACTACACAGTCAAGGCCATTGAGAAAGTCCAGATCCGGCAGTCGGGCAGTGACGTGGGGGTCATCTACCCCGACAGCACCACTGCCACCAACACCTATGCAGTGCAGGGCAACCTGCTGCTGACAACCGGCACCGAATCCAACCTGAAAACCGTTGCCCAGAACCTGTACAACGTGCTGAAAAGCGTGACCTACACCCCCTGCAAAGTATCGGTACCCAGCAGTTCCGGCCTTGCCTGCGGGCAGATCGTGCACGTTAAGGACGCACGCGGGCGGGAGTTCGACACCTACCTGATGAGCGCCACAATCTCCTCCGGCAAAGCCAGCTTTGAGAGCGTGGGCAGCGCCAGCCGGGAAAGTTCCAGCGCGGTGAACAGCCAGAGCTACAAGAACCTGACCGGCAAGATGCTGGAGATCAAGACCAGCGTGGACGGCCTGGAAGTAAAGGCCAGCGACCTGACCGGCAAGTACACCGACCTGAAAGCAACGGTGGACGGGCTTTCCTCTGAGGTGAAAAAAGACACCAAAATCACCGGCGGCGGCAACCTGATCCTGGGCAGTGAGAGCTTCAAGAACGCCAAGCTGCAAGGCAACGCGGTCAGCGGCAGTTCGGTCACGTACAACGATACCGGCAGCGCGACCGTAACAAACGCAGGTTCCAATCGGTATTTTATTTTCAATACCGGTGGCGCTCGCATTACCAAAGGCGTTACCCTGTGCCTGTCCGTCATGTACAAACCAATTTCCGGCACCGACGGGTTGTGCCTGAGCCTTACGTATGCCGCCGACAACGGAAATTCTTACTATACCAGCATAACCACCGAAAATCAGCTTGAAATTGAGCAGACAGACGGCTGGGTGCTGCGGTATGGCACATGGACACCCAGCAACACCGGTATTCTGAAAACGGTCGAGCTTGGCTGCGGCAGCATAAGGGCGGGGTATGGCGGCAGCTACACCAACAAGTTTTCGCTGCTTCACCCCATGCTGCAATACGGCAATGCGCCGACCGCGTGGACAGCCAGCAGCGGGGACTACATAACAGAGAAAAGCGCCAAAAGCCTGATCTCCCAATCGGCGGATGAAATCAAAACGGAAGTCCGCAGCCTGAAAGAAACCACCACAACCATTTCCAACGATTTGGACAGCACAAAACAGGAGTTCAAGACCGTTAAAGAATCCGTATCCGCGATTGACCAGAAAGCCGACAGCATTACCCAGACGGTAACGCAGCGGATCACCGGCGGCAACAATATTATTGCGGGCACCGATAACTGGAACAATGCGACCCTGGATGCAGGTGGCAATGACCTGAACAAAAAGGGCAGTTACACCATTGATGGTGAATCCGTTCGCGTGACCAACAAGGCGCAGAACACTCGCTTTCACTTTGGCGCGGACAAAACGCTAGTGATTGCCAAGGGCATGACCTACTGCGCCAGCGTACTGTACAAGCTCAACTCTGGCACGGACAGCCTGTTTTTGCAGTTCGAGACCAAGAGCAGCAGCGGAGCAAAAAGTTATTACGGCAATGCATTCAAAAATGCGAAGCAGGACATTGCGCTGGACAACGGCTGGAAGCTGCGCTGGGCGGCGTTCACGGCGACCGCGGACGGCTATGCAGACGGTCTGTTTGTGAGTACTGCGGACGATAACGCCACCGTTACCAACGATCTGACCATTATGCACCCCATGGTGCAGATGGGCAACGCGCCTACCGCGTGGACAGCCAGCAGCGGCGATTACCTGACTACCACCGAAACAAAAACCGAGATCAAACAGACATTTGACACCATCAAGCTGACGGCTTCCACCAGCGGAACCAGCAGCACCATCAAGCTGACGGCGGGCGGAACGGAGATTACCAGCGCGCAGATCAGCATGACCGGCGTGGTGACATTTTCGGATTTGAGCACCTGGAACCAGGATAAGACCATTATCAACGGCGGCAACATTACGACCGGACAGATACACAATCTCAACTACACCACGGTGTACGACCTGGACAACGCCTGGATACGTATGGGCACCGAGGCCGGCGAGCGTGTGTATATCGACAACCGGCACATTGCGTGGTACGCCACCATCAACACCGGCAGCATCGGCCTGACCGGCGTGCTGTACTCTGAGGCTGGCAGCAGCTACATCGGCGCGTGCAGCAAGTACGCCAAGTACGGCTGGGTGGACGGGCTGAACCCCACATCTTACGTTGGGCTGCAGATCACCTACAACCGCAGCGATGACAGCGATGCGGATTTTAATACCACGCGTGTGGGTATCAGCGGTACGCTGAGCTGCCAAAACCTGAACGCGTGGGGCAGCAAGTCCCGCGTGGTAAATACCAGCTTTGGCGCGTTGAAAATGGCAGCCTTTGAAACGCCTGTACCAACCTTTGCCGATTGGGGCCACGCAGAATGCAACGCGGATGGCTGGTGCGTAATCGTACCTGACCCTCGCTACGCAGAAACCGTTGCTCAGCATGGGCAGCTGACTTGGCTGCTGACTGACTGCACCGGCATTGGACATCTGTGGGCCGAGGATTGCGGCCAGTATGCCGTTATACATGGCAATCCCGGACAGAAATTTTCATGGATGGCTATGGCGGCACAAAAGGGCTATGAGGGTGAGTACGCCGAACCAAGCGAGTGCAATTATCCTGAAGGCACTCCGGCGGGCATTGACATGGCGGCCAGCACCGCCGCGCGTGCCCTGGATGAAAGCACCACCGCCGCAGATGACCTGTTGGCTATGGACACCGGCGCGAACGAAACCGCAGACATTCTATTAGATGAATCGGAGGGATTAACATGAAGAAATTATCTGGCGTGGCAATCGTAACGACCGCTGAGGGCGAACGCGTTAGCTACACATACACCGAATTGGACAGTGATGGTAACATCACCAGCCAGAACAACCGGGGGTCTTTTGTGGCCCTGGACGATGATCTGCTGACCGCCATTGCAACCCTGAAAAACGCTGTAAACGCACGACTGTAAAGGAGGATGCACCATGACTGACAACAAACGCATTAAAGATTGCAAACGCAAAGTTATTGCTGCAATTAACGAAGCAAGGCTGCCGTTTGCCGTCACAGAGTTGATTTTGGAGAACGTTTTGAACGCCGTGCGGGAGAATATGGCAGCCGAAGAAGCAGCGGCGGCAAACATCGAACCTCCGAAAACGGAGGAAGAAAAACCGCCGTATTAAGGCAGTGAATGGATGCGGTTAAATCCAGATTGGAGGGCATGTAATGGCATTGCATGAAGTACAGCTGAAAGGATACAGTGTTAGACCAGGCAACTTATCGCTTGGCACTTATGACAGTTACGGTATCGAGCAGCTGCATGTGACACTTGACGATACGTGGAGCGGCCTTGCGATTGATGCAACTTTCCACAACACGCCCAACGATAAGGGTGTGACCATGCTGGTAGACACGGACGGCCTTGTACTCGTCCCTCCGGAAGCCTGCAAGCAACCATCTAAGTACGCCACTATCACGTTCCGGGGCGTGCAGGACGGCGTGCAGCGCATCAGCTGCAATCTACCCTACATGGTGCTGGATCACGCCCAGGTGCCTGGTGCCAACAGCACCGCCACCCCCAGCGAGAATGCCCAGGCCCTTACCCAGATGCAGGACTTGCGGGACGGCGCTGTAGATGCCAAGAACCAGGCCGAAGCTGCCCGCGATGATGCCGCCCGCAGTGCCGTTGCCGCCAAGGAATACGAAACCGACGCGGGCCAGTCTGCCACTGCCGCCAAAACGGCACAGAGTGCGGCAGAGACGGCAAAAGCCGGTGCGGAAACGGCACAAAAGGCCGCTGCATCCAGCGCCAGCAGTGCAAGTACATCCGCAAGCACTGCGACGACACAGGCAGCGGCGGCAAACTCCAGCGCCACGGCAGCAAAGGCATCGGAGGCGGCGGCGGAAAAATCTGCCAAAGAGGCAGCCGCTAGCGCGGCAAATCTGGACAGTGCCGTGAACACGGCAACGCAGAAAGCGGCGGCAGCTAGTGCTTCGGCGGAAGCGGCAAAGGCGAGCGAGAGTGCGGCAGCAAGCAGTGAGGCGGCTGCTAGAAAGTATGCGAACAGCGCAGAATTGGCAGCCAAGACAGCAGATGAAGCCGCAGCGGAAAAGCTGCAACAGATGCAGGCGATCCAGGACGATGTAACGGCCAAGCAGGCCCAGACGGCTACCGATGCGACGGCGGCAGAAAAGGCAAAAGTAGCCGCTGAAGCCGCACAGAAGAACGCTGCTGACAGCGAGACTGCTGCCGCTGATAGCGCCGCCGCTGCTAAGGCAAGTGAAGATTCCGCGGCGAAGAGCGCGGAGGAAGCAAAAGCATCCACCCCGGCGTCTACACTGGACGGCATGTACACGGCCATGCTGGACGGCACCAATACATGGAAAATCTTCAAGCTGTGGTGGCCGTTTGCCGTAACGCAGAGCGAAAACAAGTACAGTTGCCTGGAACGCTTTGCCGCCATGCTGGACACCGCCTGGGGCGATAAGACCTACACGGTGCGGAACATCCACGAGAGCGTGAGCGGCGATGCCAGCGGCACCCCGCTGGATGATCTGGCAGACGGCCGCAGCGCTGCGCCCCTGGTGACGGATGCGCCAGCACGGGGCGTGGCAGATTGGGCCGAAAACGACCCCATGACCTGGTACGTGCGTGCCAACGCCAAGAGCCTGGCAGACGGCACCATGGAGGTGCTGGCTGTTGAGACCGAAGCTGCATTTGATGTGACCGGCGAGACTGCGCCGGTGTACTGCTTTTCCCCTGCCCTGGCCGTCAAAGAGTGGGACGACGGCAGCTACCTTTACACCAGCTGGCACATGCGGGCCGGCGGCGGCTACGTGCCGATGGCGGGCGATGTAGCCCCGGACGGCACCCACCGCCTGCTGACATGGCACCCTGCCTTTTACGGCGGTAAAAACAGCGCGGGCGGCATGACCAGCGGCGCGGGCCTGCTGCCCATGCCCTGGACCAGCGCCAACGCGGCGCTGCCGCTGGCCCGCAAGCTGACCGCCTACGATGGGCTGTGGTGCGATTGCGACACCCAGTTTGCCCTGATGGCCTGGCGGCTGCGCCACTGGACGTTAAGCAACAGCGGCCAGCTGGAAGGCTGCACCTACTACAACTACCAGTACACCCTTGCGGCAGCCGAAACCGGCGTGAAGCGTGTGCTGCTGACCAAGGCCCAGGGTACCAACCTGCTGGTTGGCAGTTGCGTGTGCCTGGGTGAACGCGGAAGCAATACGAACAACGACCGAAACCAGGCATACAACCACGATGTATTCAATATTGCCAAGATTTTGAGCGTTGAGACCGTAACCGTGAACGATACCGAGTATGCGGCTGTAAACCTGGACCTGGCAAGCACCATCGACACCACGACCACGATGCTGGTAAGCACCATGCCGTGGCCGAACGGAACCACCGAAGCACTGCCCGGCCATAGTGACGGCTGCATTGGTAACCTGACCAACGGCAAATACCCGTACCGCATTGCCGGTATGGAAATGCAGATCGGCGTCTATTGCGAAGAACTGGACCCGCTGTGGCAGGTCAGCCTGGTGGACGATGACCACTGGCACTATGATGTGTACAGCTGCCGGGACAGTGAGAAGCTGGCCGGAAGCATTACGGCCAACTACCAGAAGGTGGGCGAATTTGACCTGCCGAACGCGAACAAGTGGAACTGGAACTATATCCGCGCATTGAACAAAATGGTGGCTGAAGCACAAATCCCGACAAAGTTCGGCGGTTCCAGCAGCACCTACGTTAAGGCCGCCTTCCTTTCCCCTGGCGGGGCCGGTGTGCGTGCGCCGTGGCGCTTCGGCAACCTCTTCGGTGGGGGCAACTGTGGTTTGCCCTGCGCGCATGGTGACTATGGCCCCGGCTCCTCCTCCTGGTACGGCGTGCCGCGGCTTGCTGGATCGGGCAAAAAGCGGGGTGAATGGCCCGCGTAAGCAGGGCCAGAGGGGCAGCAGGCCCCTTTTGACGATATAAGCAATTTTTATTTATGGGTGGTGCAGCGGCGAAGAAGGCCGCCTTCAATTCCCCTGGCGGGGCCGGTGTGTATGCGCCGTGGCGCTTCGGCAACCTCAACGATGGGGGCAACTGTGGTTTGCCCTGCGCGAATGGTAACAATGGCCCCGGCAACTCCTCCTGGAACGGCGTGCCGCGGCATGCTGATGACAAAAAGCCATAACAGGCATAAGCGCTGCACCGCGCTTGCAGTTGACTGCTACAATCATGTAATACCAACACCAGACAGCTGGCCCGGTGCGAGTTGATACGCCCGGCATACAGTGAGCGTCTGGCCACAGTGCCGTGGGCCTGCGCGGCGGCGAGTAGTAGAAAACCGCCCGCCCTGCTTTAAGGGCATGGGCGGCAACCGAAAGCCGTTGAACATCAGCAAGAATGGAGGGCTGACAACGCATACAAAGCGATACCTGCCGCTGACGCACCAGCTGTGCGAACAAGCGGCCATTGCAGCCTTTGAAGATAAATGGTTCCGCAAGAATTACTTGGCGGACGCACAAAAGTATGGAGGTGTTGCCTATGGGCGGCTAAAGGCCGAAACGGCCAAAAATGAAATGCACGCAAAGCTGGAAGCGGTGCACGGCATAGCGCTGGAGATGGAACAGCGGGTGCTGGACCTGATGGACGGGACAGCGGATGACCTGGACCTGGACCCAGTACATACCTTTTACCGCATTGACGGCATCAGCATGAAAACGCGAGAACTAAGCGACTGCTGCCCCATGCACCAGTGCTTTGGGCACCTGGCGGTGCTGGCCCTGCAGCCGTTGCTGCGGGCCAAGCTGCTGCCGTACCAGTTTGCCAGCATACCCGAAAAGGGCCAGGTGGCGCTGAAGCGACAGGTGGAGCGCTGGCTGCGGCGCAAAAGCCTGGGCGTGCGGTACGGGCTGAAACTGGATGTAAAATCTGCCTACCAGAACACAAGCCACGCGGTAGTGATGGGGATTTTAGAACATGAGATTCCGCACGCGGCCTGGCTGCTTGCTGTTGTACGCAGTTTGCTGGCCATGGCGCCCCATGGCGGCCTGCTGATTGGCGGATACCTGGAAGCCTGGCTCTTTAACCTGGTGGCCAGCTACCTGATGCGGCAGCTGTTGAGCTACGCCAAGGCACGCAGAGGCGCCAGCCTGCCGCTGGTACAGCGCTGCTGCAGCTATATGGACGACCTGGGCCTGTTTGGCCGACGATGGGCGGATATGCAGAGCGCCGCCCGGAAGATCACGAAGTGGGCCAAGGATGTGCTGGGGCTGACTATCAAGCCAAAGTGGATGCGGGTTGACTTTTTGACTGTGGAAGAAGAGCGGGCCAGACGGCACCTGAAAGGCGCAGCTAAGGGCTGCCCCGGCTTTGACATGGCAGGCTACAGGATGCACCGCACCTACACCACCATACGCCGCGGCATTTTTAAGCGGATACGCCGCCAAAGCCTGCGGGCAGCGGATGACCTGCGCAAGACCGGCCGCATACCACTGTACAGATCGTACCGCCTGATAAGCTACAACGGATATTTTGTGGGCACAAAAACAAACGGCGCAGCTGCCGAGCTGGACCAGCGGCACCTTTTCAAGGCTGCCAAGTGGGCGGTAGGCACCGCTGCAAAACTAGAGAGGTGAAAGCACGATGAAATACACGGAAGTGCTGGACCACTCCCCCGCTGCTGTGGAGCTGGAACGGCTGCCTGATGGCACCGCCTGGCTGCGGCTGCACAAGGATGTGGTGCAAGGCAAGACCGAAACACCGGAGGGCGAAGAGGGCGGGACGTGCTGGACGGCCACCACGGCGGCGGCACAGCTGGGCACAGACCGCGCCGCCGAAACGGTGGAGAGCATCACCGCCAACCTGGACGACTGGTGGACCTATGCCGAAGCATGGGAAGAACAGCCGCCCATGACCGTGGCGCAGCGCCTGGACGCGGTGGAAACCGCCCTGGCCGACATTGTGGACATTATGACGGGAGGTGCTGAAGCGTGAGCATCTGGCTGCTGTTGTACCGCATGAAGAAGATCACGGCGGCGCAGATTTGGGAAAAGGTTGACGCTGATGTAATCAGCGCAGAGGAAGCCCTGAAAATCTGCGGGCCGCGACCATGACTGACAAAGAGAAGGCGCACCGCCTGGCCAGCTGTCTGTCCATGGCGTTAGGGCTGGCAGATGCCGCGCTGGAACGGTTAGAACGAGAAGGACTGGACACCACAACAGAACGGGAGTTGCTGGCTGCGCTATGGATGGATGGCGCGGCGCTGGCAACGCCAAGAACGGAGGAAACGAAACGTGTTTGACGCGATTGATGTATCTAAGCACCAGGGAAAGTTTGACTGGCGGGCGGCATGCTGTAAGGGCATCCGCCACGCCATGCTGCGCGCGGGATATGGCCGCCATGCTAGCCAGAAAGACCCGCAGTTTGAGCGCAACGCAGCGGAGTGCGCCCGCCTGGGCATCCAGTACGGCGTGTACTGGTACAGCTACGCCAGCACCCCGGCGGAAGCCCGGCAGGAAGCCCGCTGCTGCCTGGCCGCGATCAAGGGCAAGCACCTGTGCCTGCCGGTGGCGTATGATATCGAGTACGAGCCGTGCATCCTGCGCCTGACCAACGCGCAGCGCACGGCACTTGTACAGGCCTTTTTGTCGGAGATTGAGGCCGCAGGGTATTACGGCATCCTGTATGCTAGCTGCGGTTTTATCCGCAACCGCCTGGACTTCAAGGCTTTGTCAAAATATGATATCTGGGTCGCCCAGTACGGCAGCACATGCACCTGCCCCCTGCCGTATGGCATCTGGCAGTATTCTAGCCGCAACGCGCTGGGCATCCCCGGCTACGGCACCAGCCTGGACTGCAACCGGGTGTATAAGGACTATGAGCAGCTGATGATCCAGGCAGGCTTGCAGGGCCACACCGCGCCCACCCCGGAGGACACCACCCCCAACAAGCTGGACAAGCAGCAAATCACCATTGGCCGTATCTCCAGCGGCGACCGCGCAACCATTCGCGCCCTGTGCGAGGGGCTGGGGCTTATCTCCGCCGGCCTGTACCGCGAAACCTGTGCGGATGGCAACCAGTGGATGCTGGACGTTGGGCCGGTATCCAGCGGCGACGCCTGGTACATCATGCGCAAGTGCGCAGAGCTGCAGCTGATTGATGCAGGGCTGTACAAGGCCGAGTATGTGGAGGGGTGATTTGGTGGATGCTATTGTTGTTGCGCTGATTACTGGCGGGTTGAGCCTTATCGGCGTTATTATTACCAATCTTGCCGGGCAGCGGCGCACAGAGCAGAAGATGGCTACCGCGCAGGCCGTGACTGATACCAAAATTGAAGAGCTCACCCGCGAGGTGCGCGAACACAACAACTTTGCTAAGCGTGTACCAGTGCTGGAAGAACAAATCAAGGTTGCAAACCATCGGATTGCAGACCTTGAAGAAGCAAGCAAAAGCGCCTGAAAAATAAAACACATCCCCAAATAACCCGTTTTGGATGTGAAAAGCAATTTTAAGCCTATACAATAGCAATTTTTACCAGAATTTGATAAGGAGAAAGCAAAATGGATATTTCTTTTCTGTCCGAATACATGATTCCCGTGATTGTTGGCATCTGCCTGTGCGTGGGCTGGATTGTCAAGCAGTGGATTAAGGATGTTGACAACCGGTATATTCCCACAATTTGCGCGGCGCTTGGTGTCGCACTGGCATGCTGGATGAATTGGCCTGAAATTACCGCTACTGTGATTTTGTCCGGCCTTGCAAGCGGGCTGGCATCCACCGGTCTACATCAGGCGTTCAAGCAGATTCTTGAGGGCTTTGGCAATGGGAAGTAAGTTTGACTTCCGAATGAGCCGCAGCGACTATGATGACCTCTGTTTTGGCCTGACCGATGACGAACACGCCGTGTTGGATTTGCGGCGGCGCGGGATGCACAATGCCGACATTGCGGCAGAGCTGTATTGTAGCGAAAGGACGGTTAATCGGAGAGTTAGATCGATAAAAAATAAAATAAGGTAATAGAAAGCCCCCCGTTTGTGATACATTCAATCACAAACGGGGGGCTTTCTTGTTTTTATTGCTTCGATACATATACAATCGCGCTACGAATTGCAGTTGATATCGAAATGTTTTTTCCGGACTGCTTTGACATTGTGCTGACAATGTTTTGTAATACAGCATATTCGTCAAAGTGTAAGGCTATGTCCATTCTTTTCCTATAGTAAAATGCGATATCAGAACGTTGTGGAAGTGGATACACTGGCAATTTACATTTTAAGATACAATACCTTGCCGCATCCGAAAGACTTTCAAGTTTCATCCTTTTTTGCAAGTTTGAAAGTGCGGATAGCTCGTTCGGAAGAAGGTATGCAGTAACCATTTTTGATGGTAACGGGGGCAACAATTTCATTTCATTGCCCCTCCTCGTCTTTTGCCTTTTGATTTTGCCTCGAATTCCTTGTCGGGCGCTTGATATAAGGCTCATTTTCGTCTATGAGCCAGTCACGTCCCATTTTGTGCGCGGTCTTAAATCCTCCGCGCAAAACTTTCTGCCGCACGGTTGCGGGGGTTCTGCCGTGTCGAAAAGCGTATTCCTTGAGAGTAATGTCCATCTTGATGCCTCCTGCATCCTTAGATGCTTCCAAAAGTCTCCTCAATAGCGCGAGTGGTCATGTAAATGGGCTTCTCGTTGCTGTGCTCTGCATTCCAATTCCGTGCAACATCGTTTGCGGTTAGTGTTGCAGAAAAAATCTGAATGCTGTCTCTACTACCAAAAAGCTTGTTGCAGATAGCAACAGCATCTGCGCGGCTCATATCCTTGAACCAAGTCTTGATGATAACTTTATAAATCAGGTCGGTTTCTGCGGCCTTGACAGCTGCTGCCATCTCTTCGTCATCATTCAATCCGCTGCGCTGTGCACCGCCAAAAAGAAAAGCCATGTCATTCGCTATAAAGCTATCTCCGTTACCCCACATTTGCTGATAGGTGTTAACGATGCGATCGGTTTCGGCCTTGTTCGCTTCGTTTGCCTTGCTGATGATATCTGCGTTGATGTTGTTAATAATGGTGTTAGTCATTTTGTTTTCCTCCTGTTATAATTGTGTGTTTATTCCTTATTTTGCTTATGCTTATATTATACTACTCTAAAGTAGCATTGTAAATAGACTTTTGAAAAATATTTTGTATAAACTTGGCGTAAAACTGTCGCGTTCGTGTCGCACGTTTTTACGTCTATTTTTTTATAATTAAGCTAGAGGAAACAAAAGAATGGCTTACAAAAATGTCAATCTTAACCCGGCTGGAAGGCGCACAGAAGATTGCGCTGTAAGAGCTTTGGCGGCGGCGATGAGCAAGCCCTGGAAAGAGATTTATACAGATTTATGTGTACAGGGAAGTTTGCTTTGCGATATGCCATGTGCCAATCGAGTGTGGAAAACATATCTGATTGGCAAAGGATGGGAAAGAAACAGAATCCCCAAAATACCGGGAATGCAATGCACGGTTAAAGGTTTTGCAGATAGCAACCAAAGCGGAACGTTTCTTCTTGAAATGCCAACGCATATTGTTTGCGTAAAAAATGGAGATTGGATAGATACATGGGACTGTGGCTATGAAACGCCGCTGTCATACTGGCGGAAAGGATGATCGAATATGGCGTTTGGCGCACCATATCAGCAGCCCGGATTTGCTCCGGGATATTACCCAATGGGCCAACAGATGCCCACTGTAATGCCAGATCAGCTGGCACAATGGCGGCAGGTAGGGTGCCAACAAGCACAGCAGCAGCCGTCGCCTATTATTTGGGTGCAAGGAGAGGAAGCAGCGAAGAGCTATCTATGTGCGCCCGGAAACAGTGTGCTCTTGATGGACAGCGAAAACAGCACGTTTTATATCAAGACGGTTGATTCCAGTGGTATGCCGCAGCCCTTGCGAATATTTGATTATACAGAACGCACAGCAGCTACAAAACAGCCCGTACAAGCCGCGCAAGCTCCCGACAATGATTTTGTTACCCGCGCTGAATTTGACGCTCTGAGTGCCCGATTTGACGCGCTGACAGCAAGCAAACCGCTTGCAAAGAAAAAGGAGGACAGCAATGCCAAACCCACTGTTTAATGTTTTGGGCGGCTGGCAGATGCCCGGCCCGATGGGACAGTTCGGACAGATGATGCAGCAGTTCCAGCAGTTCCGGGCAAGTTTTCAGGGGAATCCGAAACAGGAAGTAGAAAAGCTGCTGCAATCGGGACAGATGTCGCAAAGCCAACTAAACCAGCTGCAAGCGATGGCGCAACAGTTTATGGGATTTTTGAAATAGGTTTTTCCGTGCGCACGGTAAACGATATAAAAACAAAATATGAAAGGAGAAACTTATGGGTTTATCTTCTGACAGCACTGTGATGACAATGCCTGTGCAGCCCGCTAATACATGCGGAACTAATGGCGGGTTTGGCGGCTGGGGTGACAATGGTGCCCTCTGGCTGATAGTTTTGTTCCTGTTCATCTTCGCAGGTGGCTGGGGCCGTAATGGCTTTGGCAGCAACGGCGCAGGCACTACCGGCGGCGGTGCGGTTGATGGCTACATCCTCACCAGCGACTTTGCCAACATCGAACGCAAGATTGACAACGTAAACAACGGCCTGTGCGATGGTTTCTATGCACAGGCGCAGCTTGTAAACGGTGTGCAGAACGCTATGCAGCAGGGCTTTATGTCGGCGGAAATCAGCCGCGCAAACCAGCAGGCGGCATTTATGCAGCAGCTGAATGCAATGCAGATGCAGCAGGCAAATTGCTGCTGCGAAACCCGCGAAGCGATTCAGGGCGTAAATTACAACCTTGCTACGCAGGCCTGCGACACGCGCCAAACTATCCAGAACGGCACGCGGGACATCATTGAGAACCAGAACGCCAATGCGCGTGCGGTGCTTGATGCGCTTACTGCGCAGCGTATCGAAGCGAAGGATGCCAAGATTGCAGAGCAGAACCAGCAAATTTTTGCTGCGCAGCTTGCCGCAAGTCAGGCCGCGCAGAATAATTACCTGCTGAACCAGCTGCGTCCGGTTCCCATCCCGAGCTACCAGTCTTGTAACCCCTGGGCTTCTGGCTCTTACAACGGTTGCAATGGCTGCTGCGGTTAAAACAGAATACGGCAACTATTTCCAACACAGAAATTGTTCAGCCCTGAGCTGATTTTGCAAACATGGCGGCGGGGCAATAGTCCCGCCGTTTATTCTTAGAAGAAAGGATTGTTTTTATGGCAGAGTACACTTCGGCAGCTGTTCAGACTGTGGCAGCTGGACAAAATGTTTTGCTTACAGAAACAGCAGTAGCTGGTAAACCTTGTATTGTTCACCGTACCGGGTCTGGTATTGTAACGCTGCGTGGTTTGACAAATCAGTGCAAAGCACGATTCAAAGTTTCGTTTGGCGCTAATATCGCAATTCCAACTGGGGGAACCGTTGAAGCTGTTTCGGTTTCCCTTGCTATTAATGGTGAACCGCTGAATAGCGCCACAGCAACCGTGACACCTGCGGCAGTTGAAAATTTCTTCAATATTTACATTGCTGCATTTGTAGAGGTTCCTCGTGGATGCTGCGTAACAATAGCGGTGGAAAATAGCAGCACGCAGGCAATTTCCGTATCCAACAGCAATCTGATTGTTGAACGCGAAAGTTAAGAAAGGGGAAAATAACAATGAGCATGAAAGCAATGAACGATATCCGCGAGATGCTTTGCGATGAATTGGATGACATTTCCCGCAAAGGTGATCTGAATGTCCGCGATTTGGATGTAATCTATAAGGTTACGCAGAGCATCGCCAGCCTTGATGACATCATGGAAGAGGATGGGTACAGCCATGATGGCGGTTGGGAAGCAAAAATGCGCGGGAGTTATGGCAACGATATGCGCCGTGACCGCCATTATGCGGATGACATGCGCCGCCGGATGGACACAGACCAGGATGACCGCGAATATAAACGCCGCTATGCGGAGGATATGCGCTGAACAGGGGGTGTAAGGCTTGAAAGAGCTTACATACAAGGACTTTGAGGACTATGAACAGCGCTTGATGGAAGAAGCCTATTATTGCATGGGTGATGCAATATCCTCCAAAAGCCTGACAGAATTTGAAAGCATTGTGCGCTGTTACGTTGCCATGAATGACTTTGCAAGAATGCTTCGCATCGCAAAAGATTCCGGCGACTTGAAACAATGGGTGCATAACATGGAAAACGCCGACGGCTCCACCGGCGAACACTGGACGATAGAACAGACCTCTACTTACATGGCCCCGCGTGGGATGGACTGCACAAAAGAAGAATTCTATGCGGCCATGAACATGATGTTCAGTGACTACTATCCGGCAGCTAAAAAGCACAACGTGAACATGGCTGAATTCTATGCAGACTTGGCGGCGGCATTCATCAATGACAAAGATGCTTCCAAAAACAAAGTGGAAAAATATTACGAGTGTGTTGTAGAATGAGTGAATTTTTGGAAACCATGAAAAGTGCAGATTCCGGCCATGCTTGGCGTGTACTGGATGAATTTATGGATGCACTAAAGGAAGCAAAACCGGAAACGTATGCAGGATTGATGCACGATTTGAAAAGAACTAAATAAAAGTTTTGTCCATTATTATAGGGTGAGATTTGCAATACCAAATATAGGGCTGCAAAGTTTTCCGTCAAATTGCACAGGTGCAATTTTGGTGCACATGCAGTATTTTATACGATAATACGTTAATGTAATAGAGTTCGACTCTCGCCACTCGGACCAAAATGAATACGGTTGTTGCACCGACAAAAAACCGCTAAGTTACGATGCTTAGCGGTTTTTTCTTTGTTCAAATCTGTTCAAAAACGTTCAAAAATGTATATTATTCATGGTGCATTCATGGTGCAAAAATTTTATACATTGTTTTGCAATCCGTGTTATCGGGATTTTGGTGCGGATTTGGTGCAAAAAAAATGCGCCGAAGTGGTTGAACCACCGCAGCGCATAAATTTTTTTTGCAACATTAAGTAGGGGCATCCCTTAATTAACATTTGACAAAATAACTTCAAGCTTTTTCCGTGCTTCCTCAATCATTTGGGGCTTAAGGGCTAGATAAACTTCGTGAATCATTTTGGCGTTTGCATGGCCCACAAGTTGAATTGCAATCTCTTCCGGCACACCGGCCATTGCAAGCATGCAAACATATTCATGCCGAAATTGGTGCCCACACACAGGAACTTTCCAATCAGTATATGCAACGGTTACATTCTTGCCGTGCTTTACAACGCTTTTGGTTCTGGGCACCGGCTTTGCCACGCCGTATTTTCGCCAGAACTTTTGCCACATACGATCATAGCGGCTTTTGCTTACAGGCTTTGTATCAAGGCCAATAATGTATGTGTCTTTTGGCATTTTGCGGATGGGCTGTAGGGTTTCTTTTAGCATGGAAAGCAGCGGCACTTGCCGGATTGCTGCCGGGGTTTTGCCATAATCCCTTATCACAGCGGCATTGCCCTTGTGCTCTATCGTTTTTGTGATGTGGATGATGTTTTTATCAAAGTCAATATCACGCAGCTGTATGGCGCACATTTCGCCCTTGCGCTCGCCAGTGCAAAGATAAGCCACCGCAGGGAGCGCATCGGGGTCAAGGTAATGTTCCTTTACCACTGCCACTTGCTCGTTTGTAGGGGGCTGTCGTTTGCCCTTATGCAGGCCGCGCGGCATTTTAGTTTGCGTTGCCGGGTTTACATCTCCGCGCCACTTTGGGCTGTCAATCCAATACTGGAAGATGTTGTTTATCACAGTCTTTTGGTTTGATACCGTTGTGGCAGCCCGCCCGGCCATTTCAGGCCCGCGCAGAAATTCCGCGATCATGTAAGGCTCAATTTCCCGCATGTGGTATTCGCCAAACTCGTCAGTAGCCCGCTTAACGGCAGGCAGGTAGCTTTTTTGCGTTCCGCTTTTCATGCCCTGCACAACGCGGATATATTCTTTTGCAATTTCGCTGAACAGCGGCCCAGCATTTGAACGCTCTTCTTCAATTCGTTCCTTTTCTTCCTGATCTTCTTTGGCATCCTCAACCTTTTGCCAGACCTCTGCTGGTGTCTTAGCTGAAAATGTTTTCCAAACGCCACCTATCATCTCTTTCCGCTGGTATCTTCCGTCTTTTCTGAGCACAAGCCCAACTGTCAAATCCTTTTTCATCTTGCAGCCCTCCAAAAAATGTTTTATAATAAAACCGTCAACTTTTTATGTTGACGGCCCTTTATCCCTTGCTGGTGTGGCACCACCGGCAGGGGATTTTTTATTTTTCCCTTGCGTTATATTCGCCGTTGCCTGCCAGAACGGCAGCTTCTCCGGCTTGCAGGCATATTTGCAGGCGGTCAAAGTCCGGCTTGGTGCTTTTTGGGCAGGGGTCATTCCCAGTTGCGGTATCTATCCGGTAGTTCTGTATTACGGCCTGACAGACGCGTACACGGCTTTGCATGGACGTATGAGCGTTAGCGCATAACAAGTCTATCTGGCCCGCCCAATCGCTCCCATGCGCCCCACAAAGGATATATAGCAGGCGGCGCTTGTACAGGCCCGGCATCTGGGCAATATAATCAGAAAGTGCCTTGTCTACCTGCTCGTCCGTCCAGTTTGGAGTATCGGTATCGCTAAATGCAGACGGCATCCAGATGCGCTGCAGCCAGCGCCAGGGGGATTGTTTGCAGACGGCGAACCACATCAACAGATCATCGTTTCGGATAGGGGAAAGCCCTTCTTCCCAGTTGCGCACCGTGCGGATGTTCACATCCATCTGCCGGGCTACATATTCTTGCGAAAGCCCGGATTCCAACCGGCACTGCGAAAGAATAAGTCCTTCACGTTCTCGGAAATCAGCTCTACTTTCCATTTCATCACCCTCAATTTTTTACATGTTTTGCACTTCAAATGCGGTAAAATTTTTATACAACAACAGTTAAGGAAATATAAAGAAAAAAATATTCAAAAAAATGCCATGGAAATAAATGGAAGCCATGGCATAAAAAACGTGTTAAGATTCTTACTGTAGTCAAAAAACACAGGAGGAATCAACAATGAATAACGTGGAACGTCTAAAGAATTACCAAAACCGTAATGCGGCAACCATTGAAGCCTTGTATCGCGCTGTGCTGCAAGACCGAGCACGGAGGGAAAACAGCCATGAAACTGCCTGATTTAACCACCCCACCAAAGCACGGACGCAAAAGGCCGAAAAACCGGACAGTAAAGCGCGAAACCTGAAATTTGTGCGTTTTGCTAATTGACCGTTACGGCAATCTGTAATAAGATGTAAGCACAACACAAAGTTGTCAAAATGACAACTTACAACTGATGCGGGGAAGAACAATGACTGACATAGAAAAGCAAATATCAGCAACCAAACTGGCAATACAACTTTGTGACCAGCTGGGGATTGATTATACATATGGCGATAGGGGATGTACATTAAATGGAGAACCTGTTCCCGATACCGGATTGTTACTCCCCGTAAAAATCCTTTATAAAGGCTATACTACAACGCCGGAATACGACCCATACGATAAAATCTATTACGGCAAGATTGATGGTATCAAAGATTTGGTTGACTATCACGCAGAAACCGTTGACGGCATCGGGCAAGCGATCATTGACTGCGTTGATAATTACATTGCGTTCTGCAAAGAGATTGGGAAAGATCCGGATATCCCTTACCGTATATAATCCGTTTCTTCAACCTGCTGTGCGGTTTCCGCTGTAGCGGGCCATGAAACAATGCTAACGTTCTTTGGGCCTTTATCGAGACTTACATGCAAAGAATAAACACTTATTGCCAAAGAAAACAGCGAAATAATAATAGGGATAACATCAATTCTTTTGTTGTATTTTCGCTTTTCAACGTATCGCCTTAACGAACCTGTCACGTGAAGAATACGCTGCTCCAAATCCGCTTTTGTAAACTGAGCAAGATCTTTGTCAGTAGCATATTTTTTATCTTTCGTACAGATATTAGCGTAATTCTGCTTTGCGAGGAACTTCAAAAAGTATTGTTCCTCTGAATTTGAACCGTATCTTTTGAAATAATCGGATATGTAAAAGTCCTGCTTTTTGCACATCCACTTTAACTTTCTGTAGGTTTTGTTATCAATAAAACTGTCAAAAACCTCAATATCTAAATTCATTATACACCCCACAAGGAGAAAAAACATGTCAGACGAAAAAAATCAGAACCAGCCGGATGAAAACATTCTGGCCGCATACGAGAAGATTCGGCGCTTGGGCAATATCCAGAGCACCATTTTCACCATTGCGGATTACCTTTACACCGCCGCATGGGTATGGTTTGGGCTTACAATTCTACTTTTTATCATTGCCGCTACTGTGAAAGGATGAAGAACATGATTAACGAAGATTTTCTGCGCCGCGAGATGAACGACATCAAAGCATCCAACGGATACACCATTGGCACGTTGTTGCTGGTACTTCTGCCCATCGGGCTGAGTATTGTAATGCAGCTGATGATTCTCAAGCTGATTTTGGCCTGAGTGACAGTGATCTGAACGGAGGATATAAAGTATGCTACTTATTGTATTACTTGCGATTTTAACCATCGTCTTTGGCTGGATTTCATATGCGCTGCTCGATGCGTTTGGAGAACAAATCGTTTTCTTCGTGGCGCTTGTGCTTGCAATAGCATCCGGCGTTTGCGCTGTGGTTTTCGGCGCAACTGCGCTCGCTTACCGAATAGGATACAAAGCGGACAAAATCAGCGCTGAAACACGTTATCAGGGAATCATCCACCAGATTGAAACTGTTAAATATACGGATGATATCGCGAAAGAACGCCTGTATGAACAAATCATTGCATGGAATCAGGATGTAGAGCGGGGAAAAGCCATTTCTGGAGACCTCTGGATTAGCTGGAGCGTTTCACCCGTCTACAATGATTTGCAGTGTATTGAATATCCGGATTGGGAAGGCAAATAATACAACCCCACTCAAGAGAGAAACACACACTAGGAGGAACATATGCAAACAAAGAAATATACTGCGGCAGAACAGGCGGAAAACATCAGCAAGCTAATTGCAATCCTGCATACCTTTACGCCGGATCAGATGACCGATTTTGTAACTGGTGCGCAAGATTTAATAGAGCGCTTGCAAGCCGAGGATTCTTTTGGCAAAGAGAAATAATTTCTTGTACATCTTGCGGCAAACTCGATATTAGCCCATCGCTTTGTGCGGTGGGCTTTTTTTCGTTTTCGGTATCCCCGCGCAAGTCGTCAACGGTGACTCCTAGCAAACTGGCAACATCGGCTAGCATATGATCTGGCAAATCGCGCCCGTTTGCTAGCATTTCAGACAAATAGCCACGACTTTTCCCAAGCTCTGTACTAATATGCGTGAAGGCAATTCCTTTTTTCTTTGCTATTTTCTTAGCTTTTTCCACGTATCGCACACAAATCACACCATTTCTTTGTACATATTGCTAATTCGCTAGAAAATGCTAGAAAACTATTTACATCTAGCATAAATGCTAGTATAATAGATAGCATAGAGGGCGACAAAAAACCAAGCCCCCTAAAATTCAGCGGACTAGCTAAAAATATGCTGTTATAAATCTCGCAAGTTCATGGTAGCATATTTTCTAGCAATAGTCAACTAGAAAGGAGCTTTTGCTAGGTGAATATTTCAAAAATTGATGCGCTGTGCCGAAAAAACAATATTTCTCGCACAATCCTTGAGGAACGCGCCGGAATCTCAAACGGCGCACTTGGCAAGTGGGAAAAATCTCCTTACGGCCCAAGCATCACGACGCTAAAGAAAGTGGCTGACTATTTCGGCGTGCCTGTTGATTATTTGCTAGCCGATAACTAGAAAGATGGAAACAGCCGTAAACGAGCTGATTTGCGAAAAGAAGGAGGTGAAACCTTGAAATGCTCCCGCAAGCGCATCATGCAAGGCGCAATCCTGACCAATCTTGCAGATGCTCAAAAAAATATGGCATCTGCCGAAAAGGTAGATGCCAGAGGGCTTATTCTGGTGAGCAAGTTTTTACTCCGCCTGCTGGATAAGCTGGATGATGAGATGGTACAGCTGGTCACGCAAGACCAGCAACAGAGGAACTAATACCCAGTAAACAACTTGTAAGAGCTTTGGTATTAAATGATTTTCTGACACACCTAAATAATCACAAAGTTTTACAGGAAGAAACAAAACCAACTGCACCCAATACAGAGGGGAAAAACATTCCCTCAAGTTCATTAGAAAGGCTCCCTTGACTTTAGCGAGCATGTTTAATGCGTCCGCCATAACATCACTGCGTTTTACGGACAAATTTTCAAGAACGCTGACTTGAACGGATTGATAGTTACCATAGCCAATAGGTTCAACAACCGTAACAGTCGAATCTGGAATTTTTGCCTGTTTAAGCAGCTTTTTAATCGGAGCAGTACAGCTTGCAAAATCTGTTTCTTTTCCAGTTATGTACTTTTTGTATTTGCGCTCATAGTAATTGGCTCTAATATACCCAGATAGGCAAAATAAGATTCTATACCCTATGACCACAATGAGCGCTAAGACAAAGTAGTTCAAACTATTGCACCCCCTTTCTAATGGCGATTATATCATGCAGAACCGCAGCGAGCAATGAATTTGTGGATAGAGGTGAAACAATGAACGATAAAAACGCAACCCACACCACTGGGATGAGCGATGCGGCAAAAGAAGCCCGCCGGGATTACTACAAAGCGTGGCGAGCAAAAAACAAAGACCGGGTACACGAATACAACGCCAACTATTGGGACAAGCGTTCCGAACGTGAAAACAAAGAAGGAGGTGAAAACCAGTGTTCCCAAACCTATTGATTGAGCTTAAGAAGCAGCGTTGTTCGCAGCAAGACCTTGCGCAGCATATTGGAATTTCCCGCGCTACCATGCAGAACAAACGGACCGGGCACTCCCAATTTACCCTGCGCGAGATGAAAGCCATTCAAGGGGCGCTCAAAGGCTGCACGCTGGATTACTTGTTCACTGAGTGTAGCACGGAGGTGAAACCTTGATGCAAGACAGCAAAACACCCCCGCCGCTCTCTCCGCCCTGTTGGCGCTGAATCTGCTGTGCGGGCTGTATTTTAAGGAGGAATCCAACCATGAAAAAATTTGAACTGACCGCCGAATTTGTAACGAACGTTTTCGGGAAGAAGCTGTTCCGCATTAAGGCTCTCGTCGCTTTTGGCAACGTCGAGAAGGGAGAACTCGGCGGATTTATTGAGAAGGAAGATAATCTTTCCCACGACGACAACGCGTGGGTCTACGGCAACGCGTGGGTCTTCGGCAACGCGCAGGTCTTCGGCAACGCGCAGATCTACGGCAACGCGCAGGTCTCCGGCAACGCGTGGGTCTTCGGCAACGCGCAGGTCTTCGGCAACGCGCAGGTCTCCGGCAACGCGCAGGTCTACGGCGACGCGTGGGTCTTCGGCAACGCGCGGGTCTCCGGCAACGCGCAGGTCTCCGGCAACGCGCTGGTCTCCGGCAACGCGCAGGTCTCCGGCAACGCGCTGGTCTACGGCAACGCGCAGGTCTACGGCAACGCGCGGGTCTACGGCGACGCGCGGGTCTACGACGACGCGCAGGTCTCCGGCAACGCGCGGGTCTACGGCAACGCGTGGGTCTTCGGCAACGCGCAGGTCTCCGGCAACGCGCGGGTCTACGGCGACGCGTGGGTCT
>ERZ857984.392-NODE-392-length-55510-cov-5.336705_pt1 | contig 55510 bp, 57 predicted proteins | sample MGYA00519914_ERZ857984 | MGnify/ENA primary metagenome ERZ857984 (study PRJEB31778, sample SAMEA3449417) | human gut metagenome | biome: human gut; feature: human-associated habitat; material: faeces | place: United Kingdom | collected 2010/2012 ...
TATTAATTAAAATTTTATAGTAATTTATTAAAGTTTATAATTTTATCAATATGTAATATAAATAAATTTAATAATAAAGCAAGATATAAAATATTTTTTATTGCATATATATTTTTATAATATATAATAATAAAAATGAATAAAAAATTAATAATCTCATTAACCTTTATATTATTTGTTTCATGCAATAAAGTTAAATATCAATTAGAAAATAAAAACGAAAAAAATTATAGTTTTGAAACGGCTCAATATATTTCAAAAGACGGGATAAACGGAGAGATTGAAGCGGGAAAAAAAGATTATTATTATTTTGGTATTGAAAAAACTCAAATTATAGATTTTTATATTTCAAATTCTACAAAATCTCATATCGCTATGACTTTATACGACAACGAAAAAAATATTATAAAAGTTATAAGCGAACCTGATTATATTGTAAACGCTTCAAATACAAATGAAATGATAAAATTAAATAAAGATATTCAAATTATGAAAGGAATGTATTTTGAACATAACGATATGCTTTCTTCAACGCTTCCAAAATATTATATAACGATAGAATCAAGAGAAAAAACGGAATATAGTTTAATACTTCAAAAAAGAGAATATAAAGAAACTGACGAAAAAGAGCCAAACGATAAAATTGGCAACGCTCAAATTATTGAAGTCAACAGCGATAATAGATTATACACGATAGAAGGATATTATAGTCAAACTTATAATCCCGCTTTAACTTCGGGAGATTTAAAAAATATGGAAATAGACGCTTATAAAATTACAAACGGTTCTTTTAATATTTATTCAATTTCAATAGAACTTTCGGGCGTGCCTTCGATTGATGCAAGTTTAAGATTATACGATTATAAAGGAAATTGGATAACGATTAAAGATATAAATAATACGGGAGACGGAGAGACAATTGACAAATTAATATTATATCCCTACTCTTCATATTATTTTGTTTTATCTGCAAATAATACTGTTTTAAACATTCCATATCGATTAAATATAATAGCGAAACCTTATGATAAATATACGGAAAACGAGCCTAACAATAAACCTGAAGAAGCTCAAAATATAGAATTTAATAAAACTTATAAAGGAGCTATAGATTATTCTTTTGATAGAGATTATTTTTCTTTTAATATTCCGATTCAATCAAGCATAAAATTAAAATATTTTTTAATTGATTCTCAAGCGGTTAATATATCCGTTTCAAATAATATTTACGGAAAAATAAAAACGATGCCGCAAACAGACGATGAAAATATATTTAGTTTGCCTCAAGGAAAATATTATTTAATTTTTGAAAGAGATTTAACCAAAGAAGCTTGGCAAAAAGGAATCTCAAAAGCGAGAAATTATGAATTTAATTTAAGCGTTTCAAATGAAATGAGTATGGATTATAATTACGGATATTATGATTATAAGAACGAAACGGAAAATATAGACGAATATAATTATTATTACTATAATGAAGAAAGCCAAAAAGAATTTGAAGAAAATTTAGAAAATAATTTTAACGATACGAATAATAAGATTGAAGAAGATTATAATTCTGATTATTATTACTATTATTATGAAGATGAAAGCAATAATTATGATTATTATAATGAATATTAAAAAATTACTATATCAATTTATTTATAAAGAATATAATATATAATTATAAATTATGAAGATAAAAGATTTATTTAAAAATTTAAAGAAAAAAAAAGAAAATGAAACAAATGCCGAAAATCCTTTGGGCGAAAATATTAACAATAATCAAATTAAAAATAATAATGTTAAAAGAAAATTCAAGAAAATATATATTCCTTTAATTATTTTAATCGTTTTGATAATCGGAATAATCGGAGCGAGAATATATTTTAATAACGAAAGAGTGAAAAATTTAATAGAAAATATTGTTTATTCTTCAATGAATAGAAAATTGGAAATTGGAGATTTTAAATATTCGATTTTATTTCCAAATATTCAAATAAGCGAAGTCATGCTTTATAATTCTACAAATTTTAACGAAGCTGAAAATATTTCTATAGATAATTTGAGATTAAGATTTTCATTATTTTCTTTATTTTTATTAAAATTAAATATAAAAGAATTTTCAATAGACAATTTATATATTAATATGTTTACGGATGAAAGCGGAAATTGGAATTTGCCCGATTTGCCTCCTTCTGAAAAAATTAAAGAAACCAATAAAGAGCCTTTCGATTTTCATAAATTGGATTTTCTTAAATTAAAAGCGAATATTGAAAATATAAGAATAAATAATTTGTCGTTTAAAGCGGATAGTTTTTCTTATATAACAAATCAACCGAATAACGGACTTATCGCAAGTTTAAGCAATTTTAATTTGCATTTGGATGTTCATACAAAAAGATTTGAATTATCAAAAGCGATTAGCGTTTACGCTCCCGAAATATTGAAAGATATTGATATAAAAAGTTTTATAAGCGATAGTTTGACTTATAACGACAGCAAAACTTTATTTAAAGATAATCCGCTATTTAATTTAAATATTGATAATAAAAATAATAAAGACGAAATTGAATTAAAATTTGATTTTGAAATAGAAAAGCCAAATTTTAAATATAACGGAATTAAAAAAGAAGATATGCAAACGGCTTTCAATTTGCTTGCAAGATATAATATAACAAATCAAACCGTTTATATAGATAATATTTCTTCTGAACTTTTAAATGACGAAATATTAAAAATCATAGCATCAGCAACGGAAATATTTTCAGATAATATTGGAATTAATTTAAATACATTATATGCAAAAATAGATTTGAAAAAAGTAAATAGTTTAACTTCAATATTTTTGCCTTCTTTAGGTTTGAATATGAGCGGTTTAATTAACGCCAATGCCGATAAAACTGCGGGAACTATAAATAATATTGATAATAATGTTAATATATCTTTAGAAAAAATAAATTTATCAATGTCTAATTTAATAGCGATAAATAATTTAAACTCTCTTACAAAAATAAATTATAATTATAATAAAAATAAAAATTCAAGAGACGATATAAAAATAAATCATAATACAACGATTGATAGAGTTTTTGCATTAAATAGATATATGATAAATAATACCGATTTAACTTTTAGAGTTATCTCTTCGTTAAACGGACTTTTGGAAATCGCTCCCGCTATAAATAATCAAAATAAAAAATCGGATACTATTATTTATGTCGATAATATTTCTACAAAATATATGAATTCCTCCGACATAATTATGAATGGAGAGATAAAATTTGACGAACCAACCGATTTAAATATTAATCTTAAAACTCTTCCTTTGGCTAATTTAAGCGGAGGACTTGCAAGAGGTTCTTTGAATGCCGATTTAAATATTTTCGGAGATTTGATAAACGATATTGATGCAAACCTTAACGCGATAGTAAATAATTTTTCTTATAATTTATCGGGAGAAGTTTCTTCTACGGCAAAAGCAAAATTAAAACTTTTAGCAAACGCCGATTTGCTCTCTCAAAAAATTAAAGTTTCAGAACTTAATTTAGATTTGGATAATTTTTTAAATTTTAAATCGCATCTTGATTTAGAAGGAATGGGATTAAAAAAAGGTTTCGTTAATATTCATACTTTAAGAATAGCGCCTTATTCAATGAAAAGATGGCTTTCGCCAAAATTTGCAGAATTGCTTGAAAATTTGCCTTTCGATGACGATGTTCGTATAACGAGCGCTTTAGGTTATAATTTATCTTTAGAAAATACTTTTGCAAGTTTTACAAATTATAGCACTTTTTACGCGACAGAAGAAAAATATAAACTTCAAGATATTTTTTTGCAAGCCGATGCGGATGTTAATTTTGGAGAAAATTTGCATGCTAATATAAGAAAATTTAATTTGGAAAGTCCTACTAATAATTTAAAAGTTAGCGTTGATGGATATTTTACGCCAATAATAAAAAATGCAAATTTAAATTATGAAGTTGGATTAAACACGGAAAATTTATATCTTCCTTTTGGAGTCGAAATTGGAGGATTATTAAGTTTAATTGGAAATTTGAAAAACAATATAGCAAACGGAGATTTTATAACGGATAAATTTTTTGTTAATATGGATTCTTCAGATAAAATGTCTATAGTATTGAAAGGCTTAAAATCAAATATAGATTATCATTTTGATTTAACGCCGACTACAAATCAAGCAATATCGACAGCGGCGAGATATACTCCTTTAGTTAGTCAAGTTCCGAATCTATTTTTTGAGCAGCTACGAGTTTATTTGAAAATTGCTCCTTTTATAGACGACAGTATAAGAATAACCGATTTTTCTTCGGCGGTTAAAGTGCAAGGACATGGATTTACGATACAGGATTTAAAATCTTCTTTATATATTGGAGGCGAAAAATTTGACGACAATTTATTTTTAGCGTCAATATCTAATGAAACCGCGCCAAGAAGAGGAGCGATTCATTTGCCTTGGCTTAATTTAGATTTGGGAAGTTTTAACGCAAGCAGTATAAAATACGATATGCGTATGTTGGCAAGCGATATTAATTTTAAGTATTTGCTTTCGCCCGAAAACAGAAGCAAAATAGACGATGATAAATTATTGGTTAATCTTACGGGAGATATTTCGGGAATTGGAATTAATCCTTTAAGCGCTATAAAACCCGCGACTTTCTTTGTAGGGATAAGCAAAATGTCAACGGAATTTTCAAAATTTTTAATAGAACTTATAAGACCGATTAACCCTGGAATATCTACGGTTGAGAATATAGTTCAATTTGGTTATGATGCAAACGCTGTTGAAGTTAGCATTTCGGCAAATAAAGTATTTACTACTTTTTATTTTAGAGACCAAAATTTGGATAAAGCGAGTCAGCATAAACAACAACTTATAGCTTTTGAAGGAGATAAATTCGGTTTAGAGCCAATGCCTTTTTCGGATGTAATATCTTATTTAGAAGGAAATAATTAAAAATTTGTAGGAGATTAAAAAATGAAATTATATAGTTTAATTATAATAGTTTTTATATTTATTTTAAGTTGCTCAAAATTAATACTTGTTAGAGAGCCAGAGATGAGAGTTTTGGGAGGAAAAACTTTAATCGAGGCGCAAGTTTTGGGAAGATATAGACAAATAGACGAAAGCGCCTATCAAATATCGACTTTATCGAGCGAAAAAGATTTAAGTCTTATTATGGTAAGCACAAATATTTCAGAGGAGATTGCCACCGACTATAAAGAGGCTTTAATTAGAAGTATGTTTAATCAAGATGAAATTAATTTATATAAAACGAATTCTTATATAGGCGAAAATAATAAAGGCTATCTTTCGTATATTGCATTTGAAATATCAAATCCAAAAACTCAATATGGAGAAGAGAGAATAAAATATATAAAAGAGATAATGGAAAAAGAAAATACCGACAGAAGAACGATAGCGGAATATTTAATTTTATCGGACCCAAAATTAACTATGGCAAATATAAAAGAAGTTGAATCGGCTTTATATAGAAGAAATATACAAAGGCTTATAAATAATACTTATTATCAATTACCTGACAATACTTGGACTGTTTATATTAATACGAATAGTTAATTTGTATAAAATATTTTAAAATATTAAATAATAGTTGTTTATTTTTTAATATTTAATACTAAAATGTTAATATTGATAAATAACTAGAAAAGATATATATTATTTTATTATTAATATCAGGAGTATTAAATGAGCGATAACACAATTAAACATAGTTCGCCAGGAAATCTTATATCTTTAACAATAGATAAATCTTATAATATTACGGATTTAACTATAGACGAAAGCCTTTTAACTAAAGAACAGAAAGAACTTTTGGAAGAGATGTTAACTTCAACCATAAACGAAGCTATTTCTAAAATAAAAGAATTAAATCATAGCTCTAACGATAAAATTAAATTTGACGCTCAAGATTTAAATAAAGTTTTTGGCGACCTTGCAAAAATGTCTTCGGTTAGATTTGAAAACGGAAAGCCAATTTTAAGTTTTTCTTTAGATTCTATAAGTCCAGAGATTATGTCGAAAGTTAATAGTATGATGGACGAATTGGAGAAAGACGAAGAAGATAAAAGAGATTAATTTTGAATATAATTCCTTCTTTAGAAAAACTTACTCAAATAATATCTAGGCTTCCTGGAATCGGCGGAAGAACTGCGATGAGACTCGCTTTATATTTATTTGAAAGCGATAAAGAATATTTGGAAGAATTTTCAAAATCGTTGTCGACTTTGCATGAAAATATTAAATTATGCGAAGAATGTTATTCTTTAAGCGAAAATAATATTTGTCCTATATGTTTAAGCGAAAAAAGAGATAAAAAAAAAATATGCATAGTGGAATCTTATCCCGATATATTGGCTATTGAAAAAACAGAAGAATATAACGGCATCTATCATGTTTTAGGCGGTTTGATAGAGCCGATTAAAGGAATAGGAATAAACGATATAAGAATAAAAGAACTTGTTGGCAGAATAAACGATAATATAGACGAAATAATAATAGCTTTCAGCGCGTCTTTGGAAGCGGATACTACGGCGTCTTTTATATACAAAACTTTAAGAAATAATAATTTTAACGGAAAGATAACAAGAATAACTTATGGAATTTCTTTGGCAAGCGATATAGAAAACGCGGATTCTCGTTCTTTGGCAAGAAGCATTTTAGATAGAATAGATATGAATTAAATTTTTATTTTATAATATTATCTATCGCTTCTTTTAAATTGCTAAATGTCGCATCGTTTATATAATATCTGTTATTGTCGTTTGAAAGCGAAACTTCATAATTATTATTTTTATTTAAAATCTCGTATAAAACAAAATCATTGTCTGCAAATATTTCAATTTTATATAAAGCTAAATTTTTATCTAAATTTTCTCTTATCAATCCGTCCGCTTTAAAATTTGCTATCGTATATATTGGACTATATAAATCGTCAACTTTTACGGTTGAATTATTCCAAACTTTTAACCAATTTGTAGATTCCGATTTTTCTAAAGTATAATCTTTATTATTATACGAAACGGTAATTTTATTTATTTTGTCGTTTCTTATAGACGAAATAGTTTTATTTATAATATCGTCTTCGCTTTTATCAAATATATCTTTAGGATTTGAAGATAAATTTCCAAGCAAATATATATTTTTATCTTTATCGATTTGAGCGTAAACATTATTTCCAAGCGTGGCTTTCATTCCGAATTTTATATTTCTTAATTCTTTTAAAGAATTGTCTATAGCTATAACGGTTAATAATTCTTCGTCTAAAAGTTTGTATTTTTCTTTATCGTCTTCGCCTCTTGAAATTATCTCAACGGGCTTAATCAAATTAAGAGCGTTTGTCATACTTTCGATAATATCCGAATCGGCAATATATTCTTCGTTTAAAATCCATTTTCCTTCGTTTAATTTTATCGATAAAGTTTCGTTTGTTCCTCTATTAATTTTTATTTCGCTTATATTGGAATTAATCGCTTTTAAAGTCGGAAGCGAATAACCTCTATTTTTTAATAATACAGTTAATACTAAAATAACCGCAAGAATTACAATTATTGACGAAAGAATCGCATATTTTTTATTTATATTAGACATTAAATAATATCTCCTTTTTTATTAAATAAATTAAAATTATAAAATTAATTAATTTAATATACTATGAATAATGAAAATTGTAAAGTATTGATTTGAAAAAAATTAAAAAGAATTTATTTTATCCAAAACGGCTTTACTTATCGAAAAAGGAGCGCTCGTAAATTTTGAAAATGTAATAGTAGAGTATTTATCGCCATTAAAAGTCACAATCCCAGACATATTTGCCGTTTCAAAAGCATACATATTTTCGGAATATCCCGTCACATTGAACCCGCTTATGCTTGTATAACCAAGTCCTTGAATATTTACTTCATTTTCATCGGCAAAATATATTGTTAAACCGCCTTCAAAAACTCTTATAAATAAAAAATTATCATTATTTAATATATAATTCCTACTTCTATAATGTCCGTTATAAGTATGCGGAATGCCTATTGATATATCATTAACGCAAGAAGATAAAAAAATTAAAACAAACAAAAAATATATTTTAAATTTCATATTTATAAATTTCTAACAATTATGTTTTATTTGTATATTAATCGGAATATAAAGGCATATAATTGAATGCAAAACCGTTTTTTTAGAAAAAATATTTTATTTTTATAAAAAAGTTCTTGACTATTTTTTTTTTTTTTATATCTTAAGTATAGAACAAATATTAAAAGGAGGAGCAAGAATGAAAAAGCTCACAATTCTATTTTTGGCTCTCACGCTATTTGCCGTAGGCTGCGCTAATAAAGTTACTTCAAATAATACCGATACGCATACGCAAGCTTATACGACTCAAATACCTGCGGGAGAAGGAGACAGTTCTGCAAATGGCATAGCAGAATTTTTGAAGAATGCCGACTATCAAGGAGTATATTCCACAGAAGCTGGTTTTGGAGGCTACAAGATTAAAGATGGTAAAATCTATACTGTAGAAAAAGTAAACGATACGCAAGAAAAATGGACAGAGATTAAGGGAAACATAGAAGTAAGCAAATCTCTAAACAAATTGCAGTATCAGACAGAACGATACGGTTTGGAAATAATCACTTTTGACGGTTTTGGCTACTATTCTTATTCTCAAGAGGATGGCGGACAGCCTAAATATTATAAGAAATATGATTATTTAGAGAAATACGCTGGAACTTATAGTAATAATAGCACTACTACAGCCACCAAAGAAGTGAAAAAAATAACGATTTATGACGATGGATGTATAACAAGATGGTCAAAAGTCAATGCTTCTGAGGATACTTGGGGAACTTATACTACCCAAGTTATACTTGAAGGTAATAAACTAACCTTTAAGGGCATTGACGGAAATACTATAACATTTAATGCTAACGGTTCTGCCACTTATACTTATAGTGACGGAAAACAAAACGAATTAACTAAAATACAATAAAGTAAGGAGGATATTATGACTAAGAAAATTTTAATAATATTTTTATCATTTATACTTGCCGTTGGATGTAAAAATAAAACCGTAGACCCAACACAAGGAAATGTTGGAGGCGAAGAAACTGGAGGCGGACACTTAAATAACTACGGAAACGGAGATTTAATTGAAAATGGAAAATCTGACACAAATTCAATTAAAGAGTTTTTGAATAAATATCAAGGCGTATATTATTCAAGCGGAAAGGTAACTTATAAAGCCAAAGACGGAAAACTTTACAAAAATGATGCTTGGGATTTCTCTGAAATGACTTTTGAAGGAATAACCGTTGAACCTAATGGAGTAAAGATGCAAATAAGCAACTTTAGAAGTTCTGGCACAATAGAAGTTTTGAACTTTGCAGATAATGGATATAGTTCATTCTCTTCTTACATTTTGCAAAAAGTTGATTTAGATACTTCTTCTATGAATAAGGTTACAACTATTAGCACTTTAGCAAATTCCAAAGGAACATTTAAAGAATTAAATGGCGGCGCTAAATTCTTATCTATAGACGAAAGCGGAAATATATACTTCAAAGAACAAGTATCCGCAACTAAAGTTTTCATGCAAAATGGCGACTTGGTTATAGTGGATAATGCCAATAATAAAAATATTGTAAAGTTTAAGGAAGGAAATTTCGTTTACAGAAAATATAGTAGAAGTGATACCGATACTACCGTATATTCTGCTTCAGTTAGTAAAGACTTTATCGATAATTTGGGAGTAGTTTCTTATTCTTTAGGTTCAGACAAGATACAACTTAATAAATTTAAACATGGCAATGACACAGTTGAGACACTTCATTGGGGAGGAATTCAGATTCAATCATCTATTCATGAGGCGGTAACTAAAAGAGCGGTATTGAAAGGAAAAACTATTACCGTATTTAATACTCAAGGAAATAAAATTGAGAGAACGATTACTTTCAATGACGATAACAGCGCCGCTACTTATAAGTATGGCGATAAGACTTTAGAATTAAAGAAAGATTAAATAATTTTTATTCATTTTCATTTAAAAGAGGAGGCTTTATTATTAAGTCTCCTCTTCTTTATTTTAAATATTTATTTTTTATAATTTAAATTAATTCCGAAATATCCACTAAGAAGTATAAATCCATTCACACCAAAAACCGTAATTTAAATTAATTTTTTCTATAATAAAATAATAATTTTTAAATCATTATTTTTTATAATCTTATAAAATAATTTATACTATTATACTATTTTACAATTTTAAGCTTTTTTAAGAGCCGCCGCTAATATTTTATCTAAAGGCAAAATTTCATCAACTCCGCCTCTTGCAATAGCCTCTCTCGGCATTCCAAATACGGTGCAAGTCTCTTCATTTTGAGCTATATTATAAGCGCCCGCGTCATGCATTTCTTTCATGCCGTTTGCACCATCGTCTCCCATACCCGTGAGAATAATTCCTATAGCTTTATGTTTTGCGTAAACTGCGCCGCTTCTAAATAAAACATCGACTGAAGGTCTATGTCTTGTGACAGGGTCGCCGTCTCTAACTTCAACATAATATTTTCCGTTTCTTACTTTTATCATAGTATGTTTTGCGCCTCGAGATAAAATAGCCTGCCCTCTTCCAACGCTCATTCCGTCTTCAGATTCAAAAACTTCTATTTTCAAAACATTATTCAATCTTTTTGCAAAAGAAGTTGTAAAATGTTCGGGCATATGTTGAGTTATAACTATAGGAGGAGCGGACGGAGTGACATCTTTTAAGCATTCGACTAAAGCTTCCGTGCCTCCCGTAGAAGAACCTATTAAAATTATTTTATCTAATGGAACTTCTCTCGAAGGAGTTAGAGGAAGTATAATATCCGCCGTATTTTTTTGATATACTTTAAATCCCGAAGTTTGCGGAGCTTCCAAATTAATAGAAGAAGCATGAATAACGCTTTCTTTAATATCGCCAGGAATAGATATGCCATGCTTTTTGTAGAATTTGCCTCTGTTTGCATAAGCGTTTTTTATCTTTTCAACCAAATCGGTGGCAAGTTCTTCAACTCCGTCTCTAACATTAGCCGAAGGTTTTATAACATAATCGAAAGCGCCTATATTTAAAGCGTCCAAAGCAAGCTCTCTATGTTTTTCAAGCAAAGAGCTAAACATAATTACTGGAATAGGGTTATTCAGCATAAGCTTTTTTAAATAAGTTATTCCGTCCATTTCGGGCATTTCGATATCCAAAGTTAGAATATCGGGTTTTAAGGTTTTAATTTTACTTTCGGCAAGTATAGGATTAGCCGCCGTCCCAACCATTTCTAAAGAAGGGTCAGAACTCACGATTTTAGTAAGAAGTTGCCTAATCAAGGCGCTGTCATCGACAGACATTACTTTAATTTTAGTAGCCATATAATAATCCTTTAAAAATTTTATTAAAACAATGTAATATCAGATTTCTCTTCAATTTTGTTTTGTAAGCTTTTAGAATATTTAATTTCTTGCTCAACGGAGAACTCTTTAGTTTGACTTTCCATTTTCTTCATTAAAACTCTATTTTCCGTATTGAAAAAAAATACTTTTCTGGGCCATGAGCCTCCTATATCTTCGCTTATAATCGGAATTTTCTCTTCGGATAAAAATTTTTTTGCAAATCTTATATTCTTATCGGGAATTTGAAGCAAATTGCTAGTCATACCCGTAAGAACATGTCCGCCTCCAAATATTTTTGCCGTAAGATTTTCTTTTTTTCCGCCTAATTTTATTATTTCGTTAATCAAAACTTCCATAGCAAATAATCCGTATCTCGTATGATTATAATCGTCTTCTGGATTTTCCCATTCTCTCATTTCTGGAAGCATAAAATGATTCATTCCGCCGAATTTTAATTTATTTTCAAAAAGGCATACCGAAATACAACTTCCTAAAACAGTCTTTATAACGGCTGGCTCTTTAGAAGCGTAATAGCCTCCTATGTATATCGTAATTCTCTTAAAATTACTATCGGCGGCGGATGGAAAATCTACCATAAAACTAAATCCCTCTATATATTAAATCTTTTTATATATATTACTTGAGACATATTTAAATTTATCCGATATTCCAAATAAAGTTTCAGAATGCCCTATAAATACCAAACTATCCTCTTTCATATATCTATAAAATTTATTAAATAATTCTTTTTGAAAATCTTTATCAAAATAAATTATAACATTTCTACAAAAAATCAAGTCAAACATAGTATGAATATCAAAATCGGATTCTTTAAAATTTAACTGCCTAAAAAATAAATCCTTTTGCAATATTTCTTTTACTTTATAAAATCCTGCCTTTTCTCCCGTGCCTTTAAGAAAATATTTTTTCAATATGCTATTCGCTATCGGGTCTACGGATTCTTCTTTATAAACTCCTCGCATTGCATGAGAGAGAACATTTGTATCAATATCGCTTGCCAAAATTTTAATATCGTATTTGCCATATCTTTCGCCAAAATATTCATGCAAAGTCATAGCTATAGTATAAGGTTCTTCTCCCGTAGAACAAGCTGCCGACCATATTCTTAAATTTTTAACTCTGCCTTCTTGATATGATTTTTCCCAAGACGGCAAAAAATTGCTTTTCATATATTCAAAATGTTTATTTTCTCTAAAAAAATCGGTTTTGTTTGTGGTAACGGCGTTTATAAAATTTGTAATCTCTTCTTCATCGGATACATTTTTTAAGAAATCTATATATTCTTTAAAAGAGGACATATTTAAAGCTCTTAATCTTTTGATTATTCTTGAATTAACTAAAGCTCTTTTATGCTCCGACATTTGAATACGAGTTTTATCGTATATAATTTTAACCAAATCGTTAAACTCGGCGTCTGTCAAGGATGGCATACGAGAATTTAAATCTTCCATAAATCAAAACCTATTGTATCATTTTATTAATTTCTTCGTTTGATTTTACTATATCGTCTATAGGCAAAACCATAATAATTTTATTTTCAAGCCTTATAACATTTGATATTTGAAGTCCTCTCATATTGTCAATAGGAGTTTCCGTTATTTGACTTTCAAACACGGTTATAACATCGCTTACTATATCCGCCAATATTCCAAATCTTCTATTTGAATTAGATATTACTATAATAACATCGTCTTCAATAGAATGGTCGTCTCTTCTTTCAAGTCCGAATCTTATTCTTATATCGACTACATGCAAAATATTTCCTCTTAAATTAATAAGTCCTCTCATATATTTAGGGCTTCCGGGAACGGGAGTAATATTTGTAACGCTTACTATACTTTCAATACTCAAAACATCTAAAGCGTATTCTTCATTATCTATTTTAAATACTAAAAACTGTTGACTAGGTTCGGTAGAAATATTTTCTTTATTTTCTAAACTTCCCACTTGAGGTATATTAGCCGAATTAATTTTTTGATTATCTAACATATTTAATTCTCCTTTATTTCTCAACCGTTATTAATTTTGCCTTGTAAGGATATATTAACCAATCCCTGAATATCTATAATAAGAGCTATTCTTCCGTCTCCAAGTATAGTTCCTCCAGAAATTCCAGAATGCTTACTAAATGCAGAATCCAAAGATTTAATAACCACTTGCTGTTGGTCTAATAATTCGTCTACAAAAATAGCGCATCTTCTATATCCAGCTTCGACAACTACTACTATGCCGTTATCTATATCTTCAATATGAGTGTCGATTTCAAAAACTTTGTGAAGTCTTATAAGAGGTAAATATTCGTCTCTGATTTTTATCATCTCGCCTCTTCCTTCAAAAGGTTTTATCTGCTCGTTTTTCACTTTCATTTGTTCTATAATAGATATTAAAGGCATTATATATATTTGTTCGCCCAAAGCGAAAGTAATTCCCTCTATAATAGCCAAAGTTAAAGGCAATTTTATTATAAATGTGCTTCCTTTTCCTTCTTCCGATTTTATCTCTATTTTTCCTTTCATTTTTTCAACATTCGCTCTAACGACATCCATGCCGACTCCTCTACCAGATATATCTGTAATTTTTTCGGCGGTTGAAAGTCCAGGGCTAAATATTGTTCTGTAGATTTCCGCATCCGAATATTTTCCGTCTTTAGATAATAAGCCTTTTTCTATTGCCTTATTATAAATTCTTTCTTTATTTAATCCGTTGCCATCGTCTGAAACTTCAATTACGACATGCCCTTCTTGATGAGCCGCCGACATAGTTATAGTTCCAAATTCTGGTTTTCCTCTTGCAATTCTCTCTTCTTTTGTCCTCTCTATTCCATGGTCCATAGAATTTCTTATAATATGTTTCAAAGGGTCGGATAACTGCTCTAACATATTTTTATCTATTTCGGTAGTCTCTCCTTTAAGAACGAGTTTTACTTCTTTATTTAATTCTAAATTCAAATCTCTAACATATCTATGGAATTGATTAAAAATTGGTCCGACAGGCATCATACGAATATTCATAACTTCTTCTTGTATCTGTCTTGAAGTTCTATCCATTGAACTTACCGCTTCTTTTAATCCGTTATCTATATCCAAACTTTGAGTAAGTTGCATTATTCTAGATTGCGCTATAACAAGCTCTCCGATTAAATTCATTAAACTATCTAACTTTCTTGTATCGACTCTAACGGTAGAAGGCGCTTGCACTTTTACAGAAGAAGACGCTTGACTTTTTGCGGCTGAAGTTTGAGGTTTTGCTTGCTCTGTTTTAATCTCTTCTTTAATTTCTTCTTGGCTTTTAGTATCTTCAATAGTTTTTTCTTCTTTTGTTTCTTCTGCAACTTGAGTTTCCGTTTGAGTTTCGATTTTATCTTCTTTCTGAACCGAAACTTTTGCATCCGAAATATTAATATCGTTGTCGTCTATTACGAATAAAAATATATTTTGAACCTGCTCTAAAGTAGAGTTTGTAGAAATATCTAATGAAAATTGAGTATAACATGTATAAGGGTCTTCCAAAGCGGAAATTGGAGGCACATTTGAGCTATCAATTTTCAAATTGCTTATAGTTCCTATATCTCTAAGGTCGTTTAAAAACATAAGAGGGTCGATACCATTGTCAAATATTGTGGCTTTAAAACTCATACTTATATGAAATACATTAGAACCGCTTGAGCTTTCTTCTTTTTTTTCAGGCTCTTCTATAGCTTGCGCTTGCGTTGAAGTTTGGGTTTCTTTTTTTACAGTAGGAGCGGCGCTTGAAGTCGTTGGCGCTTGAACGGATGCGTCTATTTCATTTCCATCCGCTATCGCTTTAATTTTTGCCTTTAGAGATTCTATATTATTAACTCCGTCAGCTTCGCCTTTTCCGTCTATAATATTTTGAAGCATTATTTTAACGGTATCTAAAAATTCCAATAAAACGGTTATCATTGTGGGAGTTACATCCAATTTACCGCTTCTAACTTTCTCAAGTAAATTTTCTGCCACATGATTTAATTCGCTCATAGTAGTAAATCCAACCGTTCCAGCTGAAGATTTTAAAGTATGGGCGCTTCTGAATATTTTATTTAATAAATCTTCATCGCTTTTATTGTCTTCCAATAAAACTAAATCGTTTTCAAGACCTTCGACTATTTCATTAGCTTCGCTTAAAAATATCGAAATAAACTCATCGCTATCAAACATATATTATATTCCTCTTTTATATTTCTTAAAATACTCAATTTAAGAATCGTTTAACTACATCTAAAAGCTGAGTAGGATTAAACGGTTTTACAAGCCAACCGCTCGCTCCCGCCGCCTTGCCTTCCATTTTCTTTTCATCTTGCGATTCTGTCGTAAGCATAAGAATAGGAGTATATTTGTATTGGTCGAATTTTCTAACATTTTTTATAAATTCTATTCCGTCCATTTTAGGCATATTAAGGTCGGTTATTATCATATCGATAGTAGGAGATTTGCCTAAAACCTCCAAACCCGTAGTGCCATCGTCTGCAGACAAAACCTCATAACTGCCTTTTTTTAAGGTATATTCAACGGATGCGCGAGCAGTATTTGAATCGTCCACTATTAGTATTGTTTTAGCCATATATTTAACCTCTTATTTTCATTTATATTAAAATTTTAATTATTTAAATATTCTATAAATAAATTATCTAATCCTTCAACTATAAGTTTTTTTTGATTTTTATCAAGTTCTTTTTTCACTGCATAGAGTATTTGAAGTCCAGCCAAATCCACATGCGCTCCTTCGGGAAATTTCACTGTAATATCTTCGTTATAATTAGCGGCTTTAAATACATTCTTAAAATATTTTCCCATAGTTCTCACATTAAGATTATCGTCTATTTCCATAACGGACATTTTTAATACCTCCGAATAAATTATAATATATTATAAATCTATATTAAAATAAAGTAAAATCGCCGCTGTCGGCTCCTTCCTCTATATTTATATCGACATTTGGTGCATTTTCTCCAGTTAAAACGCTATTTGCAATCATTCTCTCTTTCTTTATAGTATAAGAATTTATTATATCCCAATATTTATTGCTTTCTATTTTCCACTCCTTAATGCCCAAAGAATCGTAATATTTATCTTTCTTTTCTTTTATAATTCCTCTCATTTTGTCAAAAATATCCGTAATTTCGTTTATTTTTGTAAGTAAAACGCTTAAAGAACTCAAATCTATTAAAGTTTTATCTATAAGCACAAATAATTCTTTTGCATGACTTTCTAATCTTTTAACATTATTATCTATTATATATTTTGATTCTTGCAACCTATTATTAACATTTTCCGTCATAGATTCTATAAAAAAATTCTCGTTTGACTGCTGATTAATATTTAACTTAAACTTATTTATAGATTTTATTATTTCCGCTTTAATATCTCTAAACTGTTCTAAACATTTATCAACCGTTTCCGTTATATCCGAAGCTATGCTTTCTATACTTTCCATAGAAAAATTTTGAGAGTTTGTAAACATATCGGCGTTTTTTTCAAGCTCTATTTTCGATAAAAAATTAATAGAGTTAAAAGCCTTCGCTATATTTTTCGTCTCTAAAAACATATTTTCTAATTCTTCTATAGAATCGACTATCGCTACATTATTATCGGAAATTCTATATTTATTTGTTAAAGATAATTTAAAATTTTCTAAATAAAGTTTAATAAAATTAACATATTCTTCAAATATCAAATCCGAAACCGTAAAAGGAAATTCCGACTTTCCCGATTCCGTGCCTATCATATATTCGACTATAATATTTCTATCAAAAGCGATATCGGAAAGCAAATTTTCAAATTCTTTCAAACTCTTATATATAAAAGAATTCGTATCGCTTATCTCTTCATAAATAGATTTAAAATTTTCTATAATCAAATTTAATACAACATCGTCAAAAGTCAATAAATCTAATAATTTATGCTCTATAGATTTATTGCTATCTTCTTCTAATTCTTTAAAATCCATATCTTCTACCATAGAACCGTAATATTCAATAAATTTTTTATTTTCATGAACTATAGATTTTATCGATTCTATTATATGTTCGGTTTGCTGTCTTACAATATCCTCTCTCGGCAAAACCATCATTATTTCAAAAATATAATCGTAAGTATTATCGATTCTCGAAAGAATATTCGATATCATATTTGAAAAAGTAGCGAAAGAATTAACCATATTATTATGTTCTTTAAATAATTGCTCTTTCATTATAATAAAATTCTGTTTTTGAAGCTCATTGACTTTAAGAATTTCGGTTTTAAAATTTTCAAATCTGTCAAATAATTCATGTCCTAATTTATTCATATTATCCGCTTGTTCGTTTGAAATATCCGACATATTTATTATATTTTTTGATATCTCTCCAAAAGCTCTTCCTTCTACTCCATGTTTTGAAGAAATAATAATTGCATTCAAAGAATATACTTTTATTTGGTCCGCTAACTTTTTTATCTGTTCTATCGATTCTACTACGGCGTTTATTCTATCGACATCCTGAATAAGAGTTTCCGATAGCTGATTATCGTTATCTATAAGATTTTGCATTCTGTCAAAAGATTTTAAAAAATCATCCTGATTTTCTTTTAAGTCGTCTGAAAATTTCTTTTTATTTTTGTCTTTATCTTCGCCTAAAAAATATGATAATAAATAATTTGCCTTTTCATTTTCTTTTTTCATTTCTTGTTCGATTATTGGAAATTTCTCTGCAATAAAACCATATACTCTTCCAACTTCAATTAAAAAAGATTCTATATCCTTAACCGTAGTTTCGAGTATTGCCGAATAATCGAATATATCTTGACTTATATTTTTATCTATCACTTCAGGCATTTAAATATTTTCCTATTTTACCGTCTAATTTAATAATTTTTATATATTTGATTAAATATAACATTTATTATAACTTTTTGCAAGTGAATTTTCTATTATAATTAAACATAAATACTCCTATATATCAATCTCAAGCAAAATATCTTGATTAGTGTCAAAATGGTCCGACAAAAAAATATTATAATTTTCTCTCTTTATTATCGAATAAGGTTTAACTCTATTATGTCCGACAATTTGATTATAATTTATCCAAGCGTCTTCAATTAAATCTTCAGTATCCGCCCACAAAAGCCCCGCGAAATTATTAAATCCGCCTCTTCTAAACGAAACAATATTGCAATCTTCTTTATCCGATTCATAAACTTTATTAACTTCTTCCTCTAAATTATTTATCGTTATATTTTCTATATTATATTTTTTCTTTATAAAATCAATCCAACCGTTAGTTATTCCCGCATGAGAGAAAATACAATTATTTTTTATAAATATTATTTTAAATAATTTTTCATTTTCTTTAAATATTTGATGCATTTCTTTTGCATAAGTTTCTCTGTATCTGCTAGCCGTAGGATATCCGACAATATATTGAAAATCATGATTTCCAATTAATAACTCTACTTTTTCATTATATTTTTTCTTAAAATCAATTACTTCTTTCAAATTAGAAACAATTTCTTTGTCGGTAAATGTAATCCAACTATCATCGCTATAATCTCCCATAAAAATAATTTTGTCGAAAGAATCAATTTTATCTTTAAGTAATTTTTTCCAGCAATTTTTACCATGCAAATCGCCAATAATCGCTATTTTCATTTTAACTCTCCTTTTTTATTTTTTATCATCATAATAATCGAATTTTAAATCGATTTTTCATTTTCTCAACCTCTTCTTTCGAAATTTCCGCAACTACTTTATCATCGAGACAATAACTATTTATGTTTTTTTCAATAAATTTTTCAATCTTTTTTATTTTTCGGTAAAAACGGATACTATCAAATAAAGAACCAATTATATATCCTTTTTCAACTTTAAATGCTTTGGGTTTAAACCGTTCCGGTAAGTAGTCGATTCTACAATATTCCCTAAGATTGTGAACCATGCGTCGTCCGATTACACCAGCTGCATAATAGTCATATACAAATAGAAATAAATCCTCTTTCAAAAGTTTATCTTCATCGAGACATAACGATTCTTTACGATATTCTTTTAAACGCGATTTATACACATCACAACGTTTTATTTCCATTTTTGTTCCTCCTTTTTTACTAATATAAAATTTTTAATCTTTCTTCATTAATTTATCTATATTAGTTAACTTTACATCTCTACTTCCGCAATTAGGACATTTTACTTTTTTAAATAATCTTGCCAAAATTCCGTTATTATCCGAAATAAATAATTTTCCGCAAGTATTACATTTATAAAAATAATCGACAGTTTTGTCAAATTCATTGTAAAACATAAATATCTCCTTAAATAATAATATTTAGCCGTTAATAATTTATAATTATCAACGACTAAAATATTATATCATAAATTTAATTAATCGGGCTTTTTATAATCTTCGGGTTTTTTCTCGCTTTTAAAATAATCGGTAGCGTATTTTTGAACCATATCGCCAAACATTTTCATTTGCTCTTCTATATTTTCATTTCCGTTAAGAACGGACTCATATATTTTATAGCAAGAAATATTAACCGCTTCTCCCAACGCCGAAGTTAATAAAGTGGCAACTCCTCCGCTTATTAATCCTTTTATTAAAGGACCAATACCTGGTATAAATGCCAATATATTTACGGCAAGCGTTTTGCCAAGATTTGACATTAATTGTCCTATTATTACGCTCACTGTCTCTCCTTTAAGCATATTTTCCAATCCGCCCAAATCGTAAATATATAATATTCTCGCTATCATTCCCATTTGATTTGCAACCAATATCGGAGCGTCCGCAAAAGGAACGGGAACAAAACCTACCGCAAAAGCGCCCGCCACATGCTGAACTATAACGCTATGCGCTCTGTTCCATTTTTCGTCCAAACTTATTTTTTGAGCCGAAATAAAAGCGTCTCTTAAAATATCGGGAAGTTTCTTTATCGCATCCGAAATTAATCTTTGCAATTCTTTTGTATAGAATTCGTCTTCTACAGTAGAGGACATTTCATAAATATCAATTTCGCCGATTTCTTTATTAACTACTTCTTTTAGTATATTAATAGTATCTTTACTCACCATATCTCGCTTTGTAAAAATGATACTTACGGGTAAATTATTTTCTCTAAATTTTTTAATCGTCCCAATATCAAAATCGGTTATTTTACTTCCAGAGGCTTGAATACAATACCAAACCAAATTAACGACTTCTTTTTCCTTAATATCGATAACCTCGTCCTCAAATTGTTTGACTTTGTCTACTTCATAACCCGGGCTATCGTATAGAATTACGCCCAAATTTTCGCTTTCAAATTTTTCGATTAAAGAAGTGACAGGTTTTCCAATTCCTTCTTTTGCCACATCTCGCCCGAAAATCTTATTGATTAGCGAACTTTTCCCAACGCCTGTGCCTCCCGCAAGTAATATGCTCGGTTTTTTCAAGTTGTTTTTCAACTCCTCGAAAGATTTTCGAAGTTTTTCATTTAATTCTTCAGTATTCATTTGTTTCTCCTTAAAAATTTTAATTTTAATTTAATTTAATTATTTTTTTATCAATTTCATTTAAAGCGTTTATAATAATTTTTCTAATTTCGCTCTCAAATTCTTCTTCGCCTATTTTTTTAGTATATTCTTCGCTTACATCTTTTATAAATTTTTCAATTTTTTCATTTTTTTCAAATGCTATATAACCTATAAAATCAAGGAATTTACCAAAGTTTTCTAATATAACCAATGGTATTGCTAAAGGCGCTAATAAAATCACCTTTATACGGTCACCAACTTCAAAATCTCCCAAATTTCTAAAAGCATCAGCAAACATTTCTATTGTTCCATCATCATCAAATTCAGAATGAAAATTTAAATCTAACTCTTTATTTGAAAGATTTATATTTTTACTTGAGGCAAGAATATCAACATTAATATTATAATATTTTTCTATACTTTCTCTAACATATTTTTGAGTATTCGCGTTTAATATATTGCTAAAATATTCTTGTATTTTATTAGTTAATTCTTTATCTTTGCCTTTTCTTGGAGCGTTCTTTTTTACATTTTCTATATCTTCTTTTAATTTTTTGACTATATGAACGGGAATTCTATTTATAAATATTTCTCTCCAAGAAATTAAAATAGCCGCTTTATATTCTTCAAGCCCAAAAGGTTTAGGTTTTTCAGTCATGTTGTCTAATTGTTCGGGGGATGCAGAAACTGTAATAACCATAATATCTTTTTTAGTCTTTTCTTTTACTTCTTTTTTTATTTTATCTATAAATTCTTCTCTTTTTGCCTTTCCTATTTGGTCGGATTTCGTTAAAGCTACTATTACATTATACCCTTCGTCAACAAATTGTTTAATTATTTCGATATCGAAGTCTTGTATTTTATATCCGCCAGCCTGTATGCAATAGGTAACGCTATGAAACCAATCTTTAATATCTTTATCTACGCGTCTTTCTTTTAGCGCTTTATCTATCATTTCTTTAAATTTTGGAACTTTATCGACTTCAATTCCTTCTGTATCGAACAAGTTAACTTTTTTGCCGTCCAATTCGGTTGTATATTCCTTTATACCTTTTTCTATAGGAACGGGAGGACCTACCCTAGATTCCGCCACCTTTCTACCAAACAAAGCGTTTATTAAACTGCTTTTACCAACGCCCGTTTGCCCTAAAATTAATAAGTTTAGTGTTAATTCGTCATTATTTGACATAATTTTCTCCTTCGCCGTATTTTCTACGACATTATTTATTTTGTTTATGTTATTTATTTTATTTGCTTCTTTATTGCCGTTATCAAAATAATTGGCTATTTTCCAAAATATATCTTTATAATTAGATTGACTTATTGGATTTATTCCTATAGGTAGAAGTATAGCCTTAGCCTTAACGCAATTCATTTTACCAATATTATTAAAAATATTATCAAAAATTTCTCCCGCTTCTTCTTCGGTTATGTTTTTATTAAATACTTCCGCTAAAAGCATGGCAATTTTAACCCATCCAAATTTAGGTAAAAAAATAGGTCTAATTTTAAGAGGAAAATCAATATGTAAATTATATATTTCCTCGCATTTTTTCTTTTGTTCTTCAGTCATAATTTTCTCCTTAAAAAATTTAATTTAATTTTATTATTTTTTTATCAATTTCATTTAAAGCGTTTATAATAATTTTTCTAATTTCGCTCTCAAATTCTTCTTCGCCTATTTTTTTAGTATATTCTTCGCTTACATCTTTTATAAATTTTTCAATTTTTTCATTTTTTTCAAATGCTATATAACCTATAAAATCAAGGAATTTACCAAAGTTTTCTAATATAACCAATGGTATTGCTAAAGGCGCTAATAAAATCACCTTTATACGGTCACCAACTTCAAAATCTCCCAAATTTCTAAAAGCATCAGCAAACATTTCTATTGTTCCATCATCATCAAATTCAGAATGAAAATTTAAATCTAACTCTTTATTTGAAAGATTTATATTTTTACTTGAGGCAAGAATATCAACATTAATATTATAATATTTTTCTATACTTTCTCTAACATATTTTTGAGTATTCGCGTTTAATATATTGCTAAAATATTCTTGTATTTTATTAGTTAATTCTTTATCTTTGCCTTTTCTTGGAGCGTTCTTTTTTACATTTTCTATATCTTCTTTTAATTTTTTGACTATATGAACGGGAATTCTATTTATAAATATTTCTCTCCAAGAAATTAAAATAGCCGCTTTATATTCTTCAAGCCCAAAAGGTTTAGGTTTTTCAGTCATGTTGTCTAATTGTTCGGGGGATGCAGAAACTGTAATAACCATAATATCTTTTTTAGTCTTTTCTTTTACTTCTTTTTTTATTTTATCTATAAATTCTTCTCTTTTTGCCTTTCCTATTTGGTCGGATTTCGTTAAAGCTACTATTACATTATACCCTTCGTCAACAAATTGTTTAATTATTTCGATATCGAAGTCTTGTATTTTATATCCGCCAGCCTGTATGCAATAGGTGACGCTATGAAACCAATCTTTAATATCTTTATCAACTCCTTTTTCTTTCAGTGCATTGTTTATAATTTTTTCCCATTTTTCGTCTTTTCCTACTTCTAACCCCCAGCTGTCATATATAACAACTTTTTTACCGTCTATTTCATGTTGATGCGGGAATATTCCATCTTTGTTGAAAAAAATCTCGATATACTCTCCAACTAAAGCGTTTATTAAACTACTTTTACCAACGCCTGTCTGCCCTAAAATTAATAAATTTAATGTTAATTCGTCATTATTATTTGACATAATTTTCTCCTTTTCAAAATAATTGGCTATTGCCTCTCCTATATTTTTAATACTACATATTTCTTCTTCATAGTTTTCATATTCAAAATATCCTTTTTCATAGTTTTTCATTATTTTTATAAATTCTTCCGTAGCTTCCGTGAATATATTCAAATATGAAAATGTTCCATCCATTTTGGTAGCTTTTTTATTAAATAGTAATTTTTTGGCTTCTTCTTTAGTTATACCATTACCGAATACTTCCGATAAATCTATGGTTAAATCAATTATATTTTCTACCGTTTTATCTTTTGTTTTGGCTAAAAGTTCAAGAAATTTGGCTCTTGCCTTATCTTGAGGAGTAGGTTCTAAATGTAATGGGGAAACTATATTCCATTTTAAATCCGATTTATCATACCAAAATAAAAGCATAGGTATATAATTTTTAATTTCTTTAACATCGTTTATAGTGACATTGAGAATTTCGGGAGCATTACTAATGTTAGTTAAAGCTTCCTCAAAATCTTTATTATACTTTTCTTCGTAGGAATTAATAATTTCCTCGCATTTTTTCTTTTGTTCTTCAGTCATAATTTAAGCTCCTTAAATAATAAATTATTTATATAAAAATATTTTGAAAACAAAAAGAAATTAATTTTTCTTTTAATAATATTAAATATAGACTTAAAATATTTTTTAGAAAATAAAATATAATATTTATTAAATAAACATAATGTTGAAAAAAGTTTAAAGGTTTGCTTTGCTTTGCTTTGCTTTGCTTAACGAATTTACAGTATTCTTAATTATCATATTTAAATCTCATTTTTAATATTTTTGATAATTTATTTTAAAATAATTTTAACATAAATTAAAAATATGTCAACAGTTTTTATACATAAAAAATACTTCTTTAAATTAAATAATTTCTAATAAACAATCCCGCCGCATAAAACTTCATCGTCATTATAGCAAACGCATGACTGTCCTTTAGCAACTATTCCCGTAGGCTCTAAAAATTTTATATTTATTTGATTTTCGTCTACTTGTTTAACTATAGCCATTGCGCCTTTATGCGCGCTTCTTGTTTTTACTAAAGCCTCAAATTCATAATCTTTAGGTTCTGCTATCCAATTAATATTGTTAATATTTACTTCTTTTACAAAAGTATAATCTTTTCCGCCGACATAAATAGTATTAGTTTCGCTCTCTAAACTTACAATAAATAACGGTTCTTTATAAGCTATACCGAGTCCCTTTCTCTGCCCAACCGTATAATGCCAAATTCCTTTATGATGTCCCAAAACTTGATTGGTTTCTACATGAATTATTTTTCCGTCCAAATCTTCGTCAAATAATCTATGATATTCTCCGCCAAAAAAATCTTGACTTTCGTTTTTGTCTGCGACTTCAAGATTAAATTTTCTTGCAATTTCTCTCGTGTCTTCTTTTGTGTTTTCATACATTGGAAATATTATTCTACTTAATTGTTTTTGAGTTAATCTATATAAAAAATAAGATTGGTCTTTTATCAAATTTTTTCCGCGTAAAAGAATATATCTTTTAGTTTTTTCATCGTATCTAACGCCCGCATAATGTCCCGTTGCAAATTTATCGAATTTCAAACCGATATTTTCTATAGCTTCAAATAAGGCAGAAAATTTTATAAGGCTATTGCACATTATACAAGGATTTGGAGTAAGTCCGTTTTTATAAGAATCTATAACATAATTTATAACTTTTTGTTTATATATATCGCTTAAGTTAAATGTAAAATATTCTATTCCTATTTGCTCAGCGTATTTTTTACAATCTTCAACTATCTTTTTTTGATAAGGTCCATAGCAAGAATTACTTAAAGGCGCTCGCTCATCTCCATCCCAATGAAGCATAGTAACGCCGAATACTTTATTTCCTTGTTCTTTCAAAAGTTTTGCCGTAGTTGTAGAATCGACTCCAGCGCTCATTCCTACCGCTATTGTAGACATAATTTAATTTCCTAATTTTTAATTTGAAATAGTATAATATATTTAAAATAAAATTACAATTATTATATTGAATTGTTAGCTTTCTTTTTTTCTATTTGAGCGATTAAATTTTTATTCAATTCTTTTGCGCTATTATAACCCATTTCTTTTAACCTAAAATTTTTAGCGGCAGTTTCTATTAAAATGCAAATATTTCTTCCCGACCTAACGGGAATTTTTATATAAGGAATTTCGGTATTTAATATATTATAAGTTTTTTCTTCCAATCCCATTCTGTCGTATTGTTCATCGTCATTCCAATTCTCAAGCTCTATAACCAAATCTAATCTTTTTTTATCTCTAATCGCGCTCATACCCGAAAGTCTGCTTATATCGACTACTCCAATTCCTCTAACTTCCATATTATGTTTTATAAATTCATTTTTTCTGCCAATTATTCTTCCATCGTTTAATTTTTTAAACTCTACCGTATCGTCAGAGATTAATCTATGTCCTTTTGAAATTAATTCTAATGTCGCTTCGCTCTTACCTACTCCGCTTTTTCCTAAAATTAAAACGCCTACTCCAAAAACTTCGACCAATCCTCCATGAACTGTATGCGATTCTATAAGTTCTTCTTCGATTAAATTTTCTATATTTCTAATCACATCCATAGTTTTAAGTTCGCTTATAATCACGCAAACATTATTTTTTTCGGCTATTTTTATAAATGATTCGGGCGGATTTAAATTATAAGTGAAAATGCATAATGGCATTTTATATTTAAATAATTCTTCAAATATATCAAGTCTATTTTCTTTTGCAAGAGTTAAAACATAATTTCCTTCGCCTTTTCCAAAAATTTGTATTCTTTCAAAAGCGAAATCTTTAAAATATCCAAATAACGCCATTCCTGGTCTATTTACTTCATAACTTATTATTTCGTTATTCATTCCTATTGAATCGGTTATTAATCTTACTTTTAGAAAATTATTCTTTTCTTCGTTAAGACTTAAAAATTTTTCAACGGTTATTTTTGGCATTGAACTCTCATTTCCTCTTTAGCTATAAGTTCCAATATATCGTCCGATTTTTCAGCGTTAATAAGTTTTTCTATAAAATGAGTATTATCTCTGAGTATTGCCGCTATGCTTGTTAAAACTTTCAAATTATCGCTTGCCGAACTTTTAGGAGATAAAAGCATAAATATAACAAAAACTTTTTTATTATCGGGAGATTTATAATTTATTCCATTTTTAACAGTAGCTATAGTAAGAGTTATCGATTTTACCGAATTTGTTTTTGAATGAGGAATTGCGACCCCATTTCCGACTCCCGTGCTCATTAATTTTTCTCTCGCCATAATAGAATGTTCCGCTTCTTCTTTATTTAAAAGCAATTTGCAATTATCTAATCTTTCTACCATTTTTGAAAGCAGACGCTCTTTACTAGTTTCTTGAACATCTATCATTATAGAATTTTTATCTATATAATCTATTAAACTCATATTTTTTACCTCCTTTTTTAGGATAAAAATTAAATTTAAATATCAAACATTCTTATTAAAACAAAAGAATTATCCGTTTCTTTATATAAACCTTCAATTTGCTCCGTTATGCCGCTAATATAAACTACAAATTTTTTATCCGCGTTTTCAATCAAATAATTCACAGCTTCGCTTACATTATACTCTTCTATTTTATATCTGCTTTTTTCAGAATAGTTTATATTATTGTCGTTCGCTACGCTTACTTTTTCTATATTCCAATGACTATGTTTTGTTTCTTGATTTTCAATATTATGAATTTCATAAACTATATTTTTATTATCTCTAAAAAGAAATGAAGGATATTTTCCGATTTTTATATTATATAAATCTTCGTCTCTTCTTATTGGGAAATAAGCCATAAAAGGATTTTTATCGGAATTGAAATGCAAAATTGCGTCCAATTCTTCAAGAGGCTTTTCGTATATTCCGACTGTTTTAATAGAATAAGCGTCTTCATCTTCTTCAACTTTAATGGTTTTATCGACAACGGCTCTTTGCGATTTATCAATAACTTTTTCTTTAGCCTTTCTAATTTTTCTCTCTATTTTTTGAAACATCATATCTATTGCGACATATAAATCTTTTTCTTTTTCCTCGTCATGAAAAACTTTTTTGCCAAATGTTATAGTTCCATGAACGATATATTTTTCATGTATATGTTCGCATATAATATTGGCGTCAATTATTCTATCCGCTTGAATTTTTATGCCTTGCATTTTATTCGCTATATGTTCTCGCACATTTTTTGTAATTCTAACATTCTTACCTATAATATTTTGATGCATAAAAAATTTACTCCTTTAATTTATTATTATTTAATTATATTCATACTTTGTCTATATTTTGCAACCGTTCTTCTTGCTATTTCTATTCCTTCGCTTTTTAGAATTAATCTTATTTTTTCATCGCTTAATTTTGCGTTAGAATTTTCAATTATTCTTTTTATAATTTCTTTAACCGCTCTTGAACCTAACTCTCCGTTTATAGCTTTTATATTTTTAGAAAAGAAATATTTTATAGAAAAAGTTCCCCAAACCGTATTAAGATATTTTCCGTTAGATATTCTGCTTATACTCGATTCGCTTAAATTAGTTTCCAAAGCTAAATCTTTTAATCTTAACGGTTTCATAAATTCTTTTCCGTTCTCAAAAAAATCAATTTGCAATTTTAATAAACCTTCCCCTACTCTTTTTAAACTCTTTTTTCTTTCGTTTACCGTGCTAATCAAATTTTGAGCCTCTAATTTCTTTTCTTTCAAAATATCATTATTAAAATTATTCTCTTTTAATATTTTACTATATTTTTTATTAATTTTCAAGGGCAATATAAAAGTTTCGTTAGTTTTTACTTGCCATTTATTGTTTTCTTTGAATATAAATAATTCTGGGACAATATATTTTATAGTCGTAGTATCAAATTCACGAGCGGGATAAGGCTCTAAAGTTTGTATTAATTTTAAGGCTTCTAAAATATTTTTTTCAGATATATTCATTTTTGAAGATATATATTTATAATCTTTTTTAGATAATTCGTTAAGATAATTTTCTACTATATTTATTGCTATATTTTTTATATTTTTATCTATATTTTCTTTATTTTTTAACTGTGTCGATAAACATTCCGATATATTTTTTGCAGCAATTCCGATTGGCTCTAAAGTTTTTAATATCTTTATTATTTCATCAGCTTTTTTAGCGCTTATATTTAAAATATCCGCTATCTCTTCAGACGAAATTGTTAAATATCCGTTTTCGTTTATAAAAGTCGATATTAATTCCGCCAATTCAATATCTTTTTTATTATTAAAAACTATTGATATTTGACTTTTAAGATGCTCAAATAAACTTTCTTTACTATTTGAAGCGGTATTTTCGATTATTGAATTTATATCTAAATTATTATGATTTGATTTTATATCGTATTCTAAAAAAGGATTTTCTTCAATCGCTTTTTCAATTTTTTCTTTTAATTCTATCGCAGGAATAGATATAATATTAAGCCATAATTTTGTCTGGCTATTTAATTTTAATTCGTTTCTTATAGAAGTATTAATCGAGGTATTTATAGAATTACGCATATAAAGAGTATAGATAATTAATTAATTTTGTCAATAATAAGTCGCCTAAAAATTCGATGTATTTTATATAAAATTAAAATATTAATATAAGTTAGATTTAAAATTATAAATTATTTTTTATAATTTGCATGCCTATGGCTAGTTATTATTCTTTTTTTATAAAAAATAATCACTAATGTTGACTTACATACAATATAAATGCGTTATAAAAAAGAATAATATTTTGAGCGCTTTAAAAAATTAATTTACTTTTAAAAAATATCAATTTATAATAACTCGTCTTTTATCATATCTTCAAAACTCTGCTCTTTTCTTATAATATAATTCTTGTCTTTATCAACCATAATTTGAGCGATTAAAGGACGGGAATTATAATTTCCAGCCATACTATATCCATAAGCGCCAGCGTCAAGCAAAGCCACATAATCTCCCGCTTCAAGTAAAGCGCATTCTCTATCGCTTGCAAATATATCGGAACTCTCGCATATAGGTCCAACAAAATCGTAATTTGAAAAACCTTCTCTTTTAATTAAAGGCGCTATTTCGTTATAAGCTTCATACATTGCAACTCGAATATAATCGTTCATGCCTCCGTCTAAAATAACATATTTTCTGTTTAATTCTTCTTTTATATATTCTATCTTCATTATTAAAGCACCAGCTTCGGCTACAAAATATCGTCCAGGCTCAACGGTTACGCTTAATGCCATTTCTTTTAATAAGTTAATGCTTTCTTTTTTAAATTTCTCAAAATCAAAACCCGAATGGTCTCTATTATAACGAACTCCAAAACCTCCGCCAATATCTATATTTTTTATATTAAATCCCATGTTGTTTATTTCTTCGATTAAACTTTTCATTACAATTATTGCTCTGTAAAAAGGTTCTGCGTCAACCATTTGCGAGCCAATATGCATTGATAAAGATTCTATTTCTATATTATCTAAACTCTTTAATAATTTTGAATTCTCTCTTATTGTTTTTATGCTAACTCCGAATTTATTTCCGTTTATTCCCGTTGTAATTTTTTCATGAGTATGAGCGTCAACATTTGGATTTACTCTTATCGAACATTTTACTTTTCTTTTAAGCTCTTTTGCAATATCGTTTATTCTAACCGCTTCGGGAAACGATTCTATATTGAATCTCTTTATATTTAATTCTATAGATTTTTTTATTTCTTCTTCGCTTTTAGCTACGCCCGAAAAAACTATATTCTCCGCTTTTCCTCCAGCTTTTATATATTTTAAAATCTCTCCAATCGAAACTACATCTCCTCCGATTCCTTCTTCTATCATAAGTTTTAATATCGATAAATTATTTTCAGCTTTTATAGCGTAAACTATAGAACAATCTTTTATTTCCGAAAATATGTTTTTCAAATGTCTTATTTTTTCAAGAATATCATTTTTTGAATAAACATAAAAAGGCGTTTTATAAATTTTAACCAAATCGGAAATTTTAATATCTTCGCACATGAGAATATTTTTATTATAATAAATCATTTTCAAATCCATTTTATTAATTAAATGAATTATATATTAATACAAATATTATATTTTTTCAATCGTTTTTATATCAATTTTAATTAATCAATTATAAAAATAAAAAGGATTATCTAAATTAATAGACAATCCTTTTTAATGTGAAATGATTTTTAATTTTTTAATTTATTACCTTTTACCAAAACGAAGCCCTATAGTAGCATTAGCTCCTATTGAATAATGCTGATTTATATTATAGCCCGCAAATAATCTGTTTCTATCGTTTTTATCGAAAAACATATATTCGTAATAAATGTCAAATCCAGCAACCAAAGATATTTTTTCGGTAGTATAAATTCTATCCTCAAAAAATAATTTAACATAAGGCGAGAAAGGAACTTTATTAGGTTTTATCTTTAAGTCGTCAATAATCGGAATAAATTTTACGCCCGAAGCTATTCCAAAAGCCAAATCTACTATCGATGCGGGATTTTCATTTAATAAATTTAATTATTCTTTATATTTGCTTGTTTTTCTTTTTGCAAATGTTAAATATTATAAAAATTTTATTAATAAAATAGCAATAAAACGATTGATAATAATTCTTCAATATTATATAATATTTATCGTAAATATTTAATTAAAGAATATTAATAAAAAAATAATATAAGGAATAATTATGGCTTCATATCCGTTAGGGATAAATCCTAAAACAGAGAAACAATATAAGGTAATGATAGTGGACGATTCAAGCACAATTCGTATAGCCGAAAAAAAAATACTTTTATCCGAAAATTTTAATGTTATGCTCGAAGCTGACGGAGCAATGACGGCGTTAAAGCAATTAAAAGAATCGCCCGACAGACCCGATATACTTATGATTGATTTTGAAATGCCTCAAATGAATGGAATAGATTTATTAAAAAGAATAAGAGCTTTGAATTATGAAGGCAAAGTTATAGTTGTCACTTCTTATGCAAATAAAGGAATTTTAAGCGAATTTTTAAAACTTAAAATAGACGGATATGTAGTAAAACCCGTTCAAAGACAAACCATTATTCAGCATTTGGCAAAAGTTTTGGGAAGAGACGATTATATAAAATAATTTCAAAATTGTATTATTCCAAAATTTTAAAAATCTATTAAAATCGTTAATCATGAATAAAAAAATAATGAAATTGCCCGATTCTGTTGCTAATCGTATAGCCGCTGGAGAAGTTATAGAAAGACCCGCTTCTATGCTTAAAGAACTTTTAGAAAACGCTATAGATTCTAAAGCCGATAATATAGAAGTTTCCACTCAAGAATCTGGAATAAAAAGCATGATTGTAGAAGATAACGGAGAAGGAATAAAATTTGAAGAACTTCCTCTTGCAATATCTCATCATGCCACGAGTAAAATTCATTCTATTGAAGATTTGGATTCTATTAATACTTTAGGTTTCAGAGGCGAGGCTTTAGCTTCAATATCGGATGTTACGAATTTAGAAATTATTTCAAAAAATGCGGATGAAAATAACGGAGGCAAAATAATTGTAGAGGGCGGAAAGATAATAGAGCATAAACCCGCAGCCGCTTCTAAAGGCACAAAAATTATAGCGAAAAATCTATTTTTTAATATACCTGCAAGATATAAATTCTTAAAACATACTTCAAGAGAATTTTTTCTTATGAAAGAAGTTTTCGATATGGAAGCTTTAGTTCAACCTAATATTTCAATGAGATTAACAAATAACGGAAGACTCGCAATATCTTACGCGAAAGCTAAAAGCTTAAAAGATAGAATAGAAAATTATTTAAATGATAAAGATATATTTTCAAATCTTATAGAAATAAATATTGAAAAAGAAAATATTTATATTTACGGTTTATTTTCAAATTCAAAAATTAGTCAGTCAATCAAAAAGAATAATTTTATATTTTTAAATAATCGTCCGATTGAAAATAGAGCGATTTCTTTTGCAATAAAAAACGCTTATTCAAACGCCATACCAAAAGAAAGATATCCGTTTTATTTTTTATATATAAATATTGATTGCAATAAAGTCGATGTTAATGTTCATCCGAGCAAAAAAGAAGTTAGAATAAAAAACGAAAGAGAAACATCGGCAATAATTTATAATGAAATATTTAATAAAATAAACGAAGGCGTTTATTTTTCTTCTGTAAATATTGAAACCGATATTGAATCGACTCCGATTTTTAAAATTCAAAATACTGAAAATTATGCTAATCAATATAACAATTATAATAATACAAAAGAATATTATAATTCTTATCAAATTAAAGAGTTTAGTAAATTCGCACCCGAAAGAGATTTAAGAGAATTCGGAGAATATACGAAAGCGGTTGGACAAATATTTTCTTCGTATATAGTCGCTGAAAGAGGAGAGGAAATGTATATTATAGACCAACATGCCGCCTATGAAAGATTAAATTACGAAAGAATATATAAAACCTTAACAAAAGGAAAATTAGAATACGAAAAATTATTAGTTCCTTGCGAAATAGAATACAGAGATTACGAAATAGATATTTTAAATAGTCATAAAGAAACTATCGAAGCTATCGGAATAAAATTTGAAACCAATTCAAAAAACAGCATAATAATAGAAGAAGTTCCAATATATATGCCGAAAAATCAAAAAATAGAAAAAATGATTAAAGATATTTTGGATATTTATATTTTAAAAGGCGAAAATAATTCTTTGGAAAAACTTATAAAACATACATGCAGTTCAATCTCTTGCAAATATTCTCCAAAAGCGGGAGATAGACTTTCAAATAGCGATATTCAAATTTTACTCGACTTGCTTGAAAAAGAAAATATTTTAACCAACTGTCCGCATGGACGCCCGTTTGTTTTAAGATTATCGAAAGATTATTTGGATAGAAAATTTTTCAGATAATATTTATTTAAATTATATTTTATTTAGATTATATTTAAATAATAAAAAAATTATTTTTAAGAAGTTTTTATATTTACGAATTTAATTTCAGAATTAACCGCTCCGTCTAAACTTTTATATTTTATAATTTCGGGCAAAGTATATTTTTCAATATTCGTATAAAAAATATCGACATCGTAAATTTTAGATTTTTTATTATAATATTCCGCTTTTTCAATTAATAAATTTTCTTTGTCTATCGTATAAGTTATGCTATAATCTTTATTATCGCCTTTTGCTCTTAAAGAAATTTTATATTTTTCGCTTTCTTCTTTTAAACTTTCAAATGTGAACTTACTTGAAAAAGAATTAAAATTTTGAGAGTTTCCAACGATTGCGTAAAATCCCGTAGTCTCTAAAACGCCTTCAAATATTTCAAACATATTTTTGTAAAAACTGTCGACATTTTCTAAAGTTATAGTAGGCTTTGCTCCTTGAGTAAAAGCGAATTTCAATTTTATTTTATCTTTTGAAGAAGTATAATTTTTTGTAGGTATAGTCGATATTTGCCTTTCAATAATTTTGCCTTCTATATAAGCTTCAAAAGTTTTTGGATATATTGAAGAATATTTTTCTTTCATTTTATAATATAATTCTTTAAAATCGTTTTTAGGCTCTTCTGAATAAAGACAAATAGGAAATAAAATTATTATAAATATTTTTTTTATTATATTATTCATTTTATTTATAATATATCTTTTAATTTAATTATCAATATAAAATTATATTTAATTTAATAATAAATAGTTTTTTTCTTATATTAGCGTTTGACAACTATTTATTAATAATTAATGAAATGTAAATATAGCTAATATATTATTTTATCGATTTTATAAAATAAAAAGTTATTAAGAGAAAGATTTATATTTAGTTATATTAAATTTAACCGTTCGAGTAAATCCTTTTGCAATTCTAATTATTCCGTAAAAAAATCCGAGTCCGTAAAAAAAATGCGTTAAAAAAAACATATAAGGATAAACGAAAAAGCCTTTAATTTTATTGAAAAATCCTATTTCTTTTAAGGCGGTTATTATTCCCGCGAATAAAGTTGTTATTAAATAAATAATTAATGGAATAAAATAAAATGCAATATAATTTATTTTGCTAATCTTAAAAATAATAAAAACTATAGGCAAAAGAATTATATACAAACTGAAAAACGCGGGAAGAGTAAATATCAAATTTTTTTTATTAAAATCTCTATAAAGTTGTTCTAATCTTCCTCTTCCATAATTTAAAAGCATCTTTATATATAATCTTAAATTTTTTCTTGGCGGTCTTTTAACTATTATTTGCGGGTCATACATTAATTTATAACCAAGCGAAAGAATTTTATCTATTAAAGCATTTTCTTCGTTAGGGTATAAACTCTCGTTAAAAAGTCCCGCCTCGAATAAAACATTAAGCCTTATAAATAAATTGCAAAGTATAACATCTCTATCCGTTCCTTCTCTATACGATGATTTATTTATGCTGTATCTATTCGCTATAGGTCCTACCGCATAATAAGATTGCATGCATCTGTCTATATATCTTTCTTTTGAAGAGTTCGCTTTATGAATTGCAGGACCTCCGACTATAGCTACATTTTCGTTTTTCTCAAATATTTCAACCGCTTTTTTTATATTATTAGGATTTACCATAGAATCATTATCTATAAAATAAACTATATCTCCAGAAGCTTGTTTTATGCATTCGTTTCTTTGAACGGTTGGATGAGTTCCTTCGGCTTGAAAAATCTCTATTTTATTTTTATCGTAATCGGACATATATATGCCCGCAAGAGTATTTTCTATTTTCTCTCCGATTCTATGAGGAATTATAACGCTTACTTTTAACGACATTATAAACCCATATATCTAAAATATGCCGTTCTCAAACTTGCAGCCATTGCCTCTGGACTTGTAGGATTGCATGAAGCCCAAGCGCCCGTTTCAGAAGAAGCGTTAAATTTTTGTTTTTCTTTACTTCTCATAGGCGGAAAAAATTCTATATGATAACGCCAAATATCCTTATAATTAAAACTATCATTAACGGGAGCGCTATACATACACATCATATAAGGAAATTTTATATCAAAAAGCAAATCTAAAGTAGTTGTGGCTTTTTTTAAAGCGTCCGCTAAAGAAACCGTTTCTTTTTTATTAAATTTATTAATGGCGATAACATTTTTTTTAGGCATAATCATTATTCCGTAAGGATATTCGCTTGCAAAAGGCAAAAAGCATACAAAATGTTCGTTTTCAAAAATTATTCTTCTTCCGTCTTCAATTTCTTGATTAAGCATATCTTCAAATAAAGATTTTTGATTAATATTATAATAAGATAAAGCCATTTCTATTTTTCTTTTTATTCTCAAAGGAATCCAACTATAACCGTAAATTTGTCCATGTGGATGAGGCATAGTCACTCCGACAACTTCGCCCTTATTTTCAAAAGGCATAATATATTTTATCTTTTTATTTTTAGCGATTTCAACCATTCTCTCCTGCCATAATTTAACTAATTTCGTTATATGTTCTACTGGAAGTTCAGGCAATGTAGTATTATGGTTTGAAGAATATAAAATTACTTCGCATTTTCCAATCGAAGGTTTTGCTATAAATAATTTTCCATTATCGACATTATCAGGCAAAGGCGGCTCGAAAGATAAAGCGGGAAAATCGTTATCGTATTTATAAACATCGTAACTATCTGGAACTTTTCCGCTTCCTGGACAAAAAGGACAATAATCTTTAGGCATTTGCGGACGGTCCTGCCTATGACTCGCTATCATAACATAATCTCCAAGCAATTGATTATAACGCAATTCTGCCATATTCATTCTCCTTTATTCATTTAATATAATTATATATTTTTTTTAATAATAATCAAATTAATAACAATACTTTTTATATCTATGTAAAAAACCTTGCGTATATTCCGCAAGGAAGAATTAATTTTGAATTTTCTATCGGTATTCCAATCTCTCCGCTTTCAAAAAATCCTTTATTTTTTATATTTGTTTCTAAAATATTTTTTAAAGATATATGAGAAAAACTTGCAGTATAACAATTAATTAAAAAAAGTATAGGTTCGTCAGATAATAATTTTACGCATTCTTTCATTAATCTTGTTAAGCTCGTTTCTATTTGCCAAAGCTCTCCTTTAGGTCCTCTGCCGTAAACGGGCGGGTCCATTATAATAATATCGTATTTTCGTCCTCGTCTCGATTCTCTTAAAACAAATTGAATAACATCCTCTATAATGAACCTTACTTTTTTATCTTCAAGTTTATTTAATTCTATATTTCTTTTCGCTTGTCCTACAATTTTTTTTGAAGCGTCAACATGCACAACTTCTTCGCATCCCGCATAAGCGCAAGAAATAGTAGCGCCTCCCGTATATGCAAATAAATTTAAAGCCTTTATATTATTTTTTTTAGATTGTTTTATTTTATCAATTATGAATTGCCAATTAACCGCTTGCTCGGGAAAAAGTCCGATATGTTTGAAATTGGTAAACTCTATATAAAACGATAAATCTTGATATTTAATAATAAAATTTTCTTTCGGCTTATTTATATATTCCCAATAACCGCCGCCTTTATTTGAACGATGATAAATAGCGTCTAAATTTTCCCATTTGTTTTTTTGCTTTGCCCAAATAACTTGAGAGTCTGGACGAGAGATTAAAAAATTTCCGATTCTTTCTAATTTTTCTCCGTCTCCGCAATCTATTATTTTATAATCGTTCCATTTATCCGCTAAAAGCATATTTTTATTATTTTTCTTTATCGTTGATTATAATAAGTGACATCGCTTCTAACTATAACTATATCGACTCTTCTATTTAAAGCTCTTCCGTCAGGCAAATCGTTTGAAGCCATAGGACGAGTGTCGGCATATCCCGCGACTGAATATTTATTTCTATCTAATTTTCCCGTTTGGTCATTTTCAAATAATTTTTCTAAAATAACTATAGCTCTTGCAGCAGAGAGTCCCCAATTATTTCCAAATTGTCTTTCAAGTTGACTTCCTGGAATTATAGCTCCCGAATCGGTATGTCCTTCTATTCTTATTTCGTTAGGCAAACCGCTTAAAACGGATGCAAGTTTAATAAAAGTTTCCGTATTATTTTGATTTTCTACTAAATTAGTTCTTCCCGATTCAAAATATTGGTCAGCTCCAAGCGTTATTACAAATCCTCTTTCATCTTCAGTCACTCTTATTTTTTTACTTTTTATTTCCGATTCCAAAACCGAAGTGGCTTCATCTATACTTCTGCCCATAGAATATCCTCTATCGGCGCTTGGCAAAGTTTCGGCGCTCGCTCCTCCGTATATTAAACTACTTTGAGATAAAGTAGCTCCTCCGTCCAAAACGCCAAAAGAACCTTGAAACGCTGTGGCTATAAGTTGCATTGCGGAATTTTGAGATAAAGCCGCTTCCATTGAGGCAAGTAACATAACGAAGAATGTTAAAACCAAAGTTACAAAATCTCCGTAAGTTTGAAGCCATAAAGGAGCGGAAGGTCCTGGAACTTGAGCTTTATCTCCCGCTTTTTTAGCTTTTTTACCAAATTTAGTAGTAGCCATTATAAATCCTTAATTCTATTCCCAAATAAATTATATTATCTATCTCCAACTTGTTCATTAACTTTTTGTCTTTGAGCAGGCGAAAGGAAAGATACCAATTTATCTTTAACTATTCTTGGATTATCTCCAGCCTGTATTGATAATATTCCTTCAATCATAATGCCTTTTATTAAAGTTTCTGACGAGTGTCTTGCGGAAAGTCTTCCAGCTATAGGCAATGCAAAACCGTTAGCTATAACCGAACCGTAATAAGTCGTGATAAGAGCTACAGCCATACCAGAACCGATTGCTTCAGTTCCTCCGCCTCCGCCTAAACTTCTAAGCATTATAACCAAACCTATAAGCGTTCCTATCATACCCCAAGCTGGATATAATGAAGCGGCGTCTTCAAATACTTTTCTTACGGTATCATGTCTCGCCTCAATATTATCGATTTCCGTATTCAATATATTTTTTACAAGTTCTGGGTCCGTTCCGTCAACTACTAATTGCATGCCTTTTTTTAAGAAAGGGTCTGAAACTTCTTGTATATCGTCTTCCAATACCAATAATCCTTCTCTTCTTGCTTTCTCTGAAAAACTTATTAAGGTTATTATCATTTGGGCTTCGTCAAAGTGCGGTTTTGTTAAAAGAATTTTTATAGCTTTTGGAACTCCCAATACCGTTCCCATATCGTTTGCAACTAAAAGCGATACAGTTCCGCCTCCTCCCGTAACGACTAAAGACGCGATATCGACCATGTGTCCGATATTACCGCCTCCTGAAATAATACCGAATAAGTTAATTACTATAACGGCTACAAAGCCTATAGGCACTATTATATCCATATTTTACTCTCTAAAAAATTAATTAAAAAATATTTATATCAAAATTACTATTATTATTCTATTCTTCATTTCCATAAAAAGACGGTTTTTTAATAGTATCTTCGTTTATAATTCTTTTTCTATATTCTATAATTCTATTTAATACCGTTTCAAAACTGTCTTTAGTAACTATCTTTCTACCCGAAAGCATAGTTATAACTAAATCAGGAGTCTCTTCCATAAACTCTATTTGATGCGGATTAACATATAAAATCGTTTTATCAAATCTCGTTATATGTATCATTAAAACTCCCGATTAATTATACTATAAAATAATAAATATGTCTATTTACTATTATTTATCTTTTAAGCGCTATAACTTCTTGAAGCATCTGGTCTGCGGTAGTTATAGTTCTTGCATTTGATTGAAAGCCTCTTTGAGTTACAATCATATCTGTAAACTGTTCGCTCAAATCTACATTCGACATTTCTAAAGTTCCCGCTTTAATAGAGCCTCTGCCTTCAACAGCCGCAGGTCCTATATTCGCAGCTCCCGAGTTATTGCTTTCCACAAATAAAGTGTCTCCCGCTTTTTCCAATCCGCCCGCATTATTGAATTTTGCTAAAGCGACTTGTCCTAATGTCTTTCTATTTCCGTTGGTAAATACTCCCGTTATTTGTCCGCTATCGTCAATGCTAAATCCTTCAAGCATTCCCATCGTATAACCGTCTTGCTCAATCGCTTTTGTAGTTGAAGGAGATTCAAATTGAGTAATTCCGTTAAATAAACCAACCTCGCCAAGAGTCAAATTAATAGTTTGTTCAACTTCGCCTTCAGTTCCTTGATAAGTAAAAGAAACATTTGGCATTAAAACTCCTTCTTCTTGAGTTTGTCCGCCATCGCTTACGGATATTAAAGAGCCAGCATCGTTAAATACTAATTGAAAAGTATTATTTCCTCCGCCTTGAACAGGGTCGCCAGCGGATACGCTTATACTTCCTTCGGTCGCATCGGGAATTTCTATAACCATATCCCATCTATTTATATCGGTTCTATTAAAAGTCGCTCTTAATTGTCTTGGTATTCCCGTAGAATCGTAAACCGTAATATCCGATTGATGATAATCTGAATTTTTTTGCAAATTACAGAAGAATCTTGTATTTTCCGTAGCCCTTGCAGGGTCCTTTGAGCCGACAGGAATAATTAAATCTTCAATTCCAGCGGCGGTATTAATTATCATCTCTCCCGTTTCATTCATTTGAGAATTCCAACCTTGCACTTTATAACCGTTTGACGGATTAACCAAATAACCGTCTTTATCCAAAGAAAAAGCTCCATTTCTCGTATAGAAAGAATTATTTCCTCTCTTTTCGATAAAGAATCCTTCTCCTTGAATCGCTAAATCGGTATTGACTCCCGTCACTTGCAAAGCTCCTTGAGTGTGAATCGTGTCTATAGTGGCAACCATCATACCTAATCCAACTTGTTGAGGATTGATACCGCCTCTATCTTCTTGCGGTTTAGCGGCTCCGCTTATAGATTGGCTTATCATATCCTTAAAAGTCACTCTTCCTCTTTTAAATCCGTAAGTATTAACATTGGCTATATTATTTCCAACCACATCCATTCTAGTTTGATGATTTTGTAAACCAGACACGCCGGCAAATAATGAACGCATCATAAGGCGTATTCCTCCAAAAATTTTAATATTTCTTATAAAATATTTTCGGTATAATTAAAAATTGCTTAATAGTTTTTATAGGCATTATTATTTTTAATTATATTTTTCAAGTATAATAAAATTCAAATTACTAATTAATTAAAATATCTAAATAAAGTCGTATTTTGCTATTGACTCTGGAGTTAACTCCAATGTTATAATAATATTAAATTAATTATTTTTACAATTTATTTAATTAAAAGGAGTAAATTATGACAATAGCTGAAGTAAGCAAAAAAGTAAATCTTTCGGCGGATACTTTAAGATATTACGAAAGAATAGGATTAATTCCCGAAGTAAATAGAACAGAATCGGGAATAAGAAATTATACCGAAGAGGATTTAGGATGGATAGAATTCTCAAAATGTATGAGAAATGCGGGAATGTCTATAGAGGCTCTAATAGAATATATTAAGCTTTACAAAAAAGGAGATGTGACATTAGAAGCGAGAAAACAATTACTAATTTCTCAAAAAGATGTAATAAAAGAAAGGCTTGAAGAAATTCAAAACACTTTTGACAGAATAAATTATAAAATCAAAAATTATGAAAAACTTTTAGTGGAAAGAGAAAAAGATTTATTAAAAAAGAAAAATAAGAAGTAAAAAATGAAACTTTAATATTGACTCTGGAGTTAACTCCAATGCTATAATAAAACTATAAAATAAAAAATAAATAAAAACAAAAGGAGAAATTACAATGCAAAATTTCGGTAAAGCCGTGCCTACGGCAAAATTAAACAATGGTGTGGAAATGCCAATATTAGGTTTCGGAGTATATCAAATTCCTGATTATGACGAATGCAAAAGAGCGGTTTTAGACGCTTTGGAAACGGGCTACAGATTAATCGACACTGCCGCCGCATACTTCAACGAAAAAGCGGTTGGAGATGCGATAAAAGAAAGCGGTATAAATAGAAAAGAATTATTTATAACGACTAAATTATGGATTAACAACGCGGGATACGAAAACGCTAAAAAAGGTTTTGAAGTTTCTATGGAAAAATTGCAGTTGGATTATTTAGATTTATATTTAATCCATCAACCTTTCGGAGATTATTACGGTTCATGGCGAGCTATGGAAGAATTGTTAGAAAATAAAAAAGTTCGAGCTATTGGAGTTTGCAATTTCTATCCCGATAGATTAATGGATTTGGCGGAACATAATAAAATTAAACCAGCGATTAATCAAATAGAAACTCATCCGTTTTTTCAAAGAGAATATGATAACGAGATAATGAAAAATTACGGAACGCAAATAGAATCTTGGGGACCTTTTGCCGAAGGTAGAAACGATATGTTTACAAATCCTATTTTGTCAGAAATAGGAAAAAAATATAATAAATCTGCAGCTCAAGTGATTTTAAGATGGCTTATACAAAGAAATGTTGTAGTTATTCCAAAAAGCGTTCATAAAGAGAGAATGATTGAAAACTTTAATATTTTCGATTTTGAACTTTCCGCAGACGACATGAATAAAATTAAATCTATGGATACAGGAAAAAGTTTATTTTTTAGCCATAGCGATATTGAATTAGTAAAATTACTTTTCAGTATAAAAGTTTGATTTAGATTATATTTTAATATTGACATTGGAGTTAACTCCGATGTCATAATAATTTTATTAATTATTTTTTTTCAAATTTATTATAAAGTTTATCTAAAAATATTTTTCCCGCTTGAGAAAATATCTGTCCTTTTTTCCAAACTATATTTATTCTTGGTTTAAGTTTAGGCTTTAACGGAATAAAACAAATATCTTTATTATTTATATCGATAATCGTAAGAGAATATCCTATTCCTTCTTTCACCATAAAAATTGAACTATAAACGAGATTTTTAGTAAGAACTATATTAAGTTTTTCAATATCGTCTTTAAACCATTGTAAAAATTTATTATTGTCGGATTTATTATGCATCAATGTTTTAGGAACTATAATAGGCAAATTGAGTAAATCTTTTTTCTCTATAAATTTCTTTTTAGCTATTTTAGAATCTCTTCTTGCCAATATTCCCCAAACTTCTTCTGTCGGTATTTCTATATAATCGTATAAAGACAAATCGGCTGGTTCTATCAAAACTCCAAAATCTATTAATCCGTTATCAAGTTTGTCGGTTATATCTCCATAATTTCCGCTATGAATATGATAAATTATATTAGGATAATCGTTTTGCATTTCTTTTATTATTTTAGCTATTAAATCTATCGCTTTAGTTTCCGCAGTTCCTATGTAAATGTCTCCCGCTATTATTTCGTCATTTGATTTAAACTCCGTTCTTGTTTTGTCTATTAAATCCATTATCTCTTCGGCTCTTTTTTTAAGTAAAACGCCTTCGCTTGTAAGTTTTATTTTATAATTGCTTCTTATAAAAAGTTTCTTTCCTATATCTCTTTCAAGAGAACTTATTTGCCTTGAAAGATTAGGTTGAGTTAGATTAAGACGATTAGCGGCTTTGGTTATACTGCCTTCTCTTGCGGCTATTAAGAAATATTTTAAAGCTCTGAATTCCATTTGCATCCTTGTTTTTATAATCATAATATCATAGCCTGCAATACTTTTCAAGTATAAACAGATATAAAATAAAAGTATTTGCTTCAAATTATTTAATATTTTAAAATTCAAACTATTGATTAATTAAATTAATATAAGGAGAATAAATCATGTTAAAAAAATTAATCTATATTTTAGGCTTTATAATATTATTTCAAATTATTATTTTAGCCAAAAACAATATGGGAGGAAAAACTATGATAAAAATGACTTTTGCAGGAAATGAAATTTACGGAGAGATTTTAAATACTCAAAGCGGAAAAGAATTTTTATCTCAATTGCCAGCAAGTCTAAAATTTGAAGATTATAATTCTACCGAAAAAATAAGCTATTTGCCTAAAAAATTATCGGCTCAAGGAGAACCCGAAGGATTTACTCCAAAAAAAGGAGATATTTCTTATTATGTCCCTTGGGGAAATCTTGCTATTTTTTACAGAGATTTTAGATACTCTCGAAGTTTAATTAAAATCGGAGAATTAAACGATATTGATAAACTTGCAAATATGCAAGGAGATTTTGAAGTTAGAATAGAAATAGTTAAAAAATAAAATTAAAGAGTTGTTAATGAAAAAGATAAAATATTTAGTAATTTCGGTTTTGCTTATTATTTCATGCTCAAAAAATTTGCAAAATCAATTAAATAATTTTGGAGGAATAACAATGAAAGCAAAAGAAAAATATAAAGAATTATTGAATAGAGATTTTGCAATTTCAAAAGAAGATGAAGATTTGCAAAATATATTTAATAATTTTGTTTACGGAGAAGTTTATAATCATGGAAATTTAGAGCCTAAATTAAGAGAGCTTATAACTTTAGTGTCTCTTACGGCAAGTGATGGAAACAACATGATAGCGGAACATGTAGAAGCGGCTTTAAATGTAGGAGCAAGCGCAATAGAAATAAAAGAGGCTTTGTATCAATGCGCGCCTTATGTGGGTTTTCCGAAAGTATTTACGGTTTTAGAAGAAGCGAATAAAATTTTTAAAGATAAAAATATAAAACTGCCTTTGAAATCTCAAGCTACGGTAAATGAAGAGACGAGATTTGAAAAAGGTTTATCGGTTCAAACAAACATATTTGGAAATATAATTTTAGATATGCATAAAAACGCTCCCGAAAATTTAAAACATATTCAAAATTATTTGTCGGCAATGTGTTTTGGAGATTTTTATACTAGAGAAGGTTTAGATTTAAAAACAAGAGAGCTTTTGACTTTTATAATGTTAATATCTTTAGGCGGAGCAGAGCCTCAAGCGACAAGCCATGCCAAAGCCAATATTTCTATGGGAAACGATAAAGACATACTTATAGAAGCGGTTACTCAATGCATTCCGTATATAGGTTATCCGAGAACTTTAAACGCAATAACTATAATAAACGGAATTAATTAAATTAAAAAAATTAAATTTTACTATTGACTCTGGAGTTAACTCTAATGTTATAATAATGCAATAAATTAAAAATTAAATAAATTAAATTAATGCCAAATGGCAAAGGAGAAATAAAATGCAAAAAAGAATTTTAGGAAAAGATTTGGAAGTTTCGGCAATCGGTTTGGGTTGCATGGGAATGAGTCAAGGATACGGAGAGCCGTCAGATAAAAAAGAGATGATTACGCTTATTCATAAAGCTATAGATTTGGGCGTTACATTTTTCGACACTGCTGAAGTTTATGGACCGTTTATTAACGAAGAGCTTGTAGGCGAAGCTTTGAAACCTTATAAAAACAATGTGATTATAGCCACAAAATTTGGTTTGGAAACAGATAAAAAAGTCTTAACTCCCAACTCAAAACCAGAAGTTATAAGAAAATCAATAGACGGTTCGCTTAAAAGATTGCAATTAGAAACTATAGATTTGTATTATCTTCATAGAGTGGATACAAATACTCCGATTGAAGAAGTCGCTTCTACGATAAAAGATTTAATTAAAGAGGGAAAAGTTAAACATTGGGGACTTTCGGAAGCGGGAGCTAATACTATAAGAAAAGCCGATTCCGTTTGCAAATTAACCGCTATTCAAAGCGAATATTCTATGATGTGGCGAGAACCAGAAAAAGAAATATTGCCTTTATTAGAGGAATTGAATATTGGATTTGTTCCTTTCGCTCCTTTAGGCAAAGGTTTTTTAACGGGAAGCATAAAGAAAGACACCGAATTTAAAAGCGGAGATTTTAGAAATATAGTTCCAAGATTCAAAAAAGAAAATCTTGAAGCTAATCAGGTATTGGTTGAACTTATAAGAGATATTGCCAATAAAAAGAATATAACTTTATCTCAAGTCGCTTTGGCTTGGGTATTGGCTCAAAAAAGTTTTATAGTCCCTATACCTGGAACTAGAAGTTTAGACAGATTAAAAGAAAATGTTTCTGCAGCCGATGTCGTATTAAGCGAAGAAGAATTAAAAGATATAAACGAAACTCTTTCAAAAATAGTAATTCAGGGAGAGAGATATCCTAAAGAATTCGCGGATAAAGTTGGAAGATAGAAAATTAATTTTATATAAATTTCGCATATTTAGTCCTTAAATTAAAGGTTGTCTTGCAATTCTGCAGGCAACCTTATTTATTTAATATATTAAAAAAATATAATATTTTTTAGTTATGCCTTTTAAGTATAAACGGATATAAAATAAAAGTATTTGCTGTGAAGTATATTAGATAAATTAAATCAAATTGTTAAAAGATATAGGAGTTAAATAATTATTTTTCGTATTTATGCAAATATTCAATAACTTTTTCTAAAAATTTTGGATTGTCTTTAAATCGTCCAAGTCCCGTATTACAACTATCGCAAATCCATTCTCTGCCCTCTCCTGTTTCATGGTTATGGTCTCTTACAAGATTTGCAGTAACTCCTACTATGCTTCTTTTTTCGCATATAGGACATACAAAAATGCTTCCTTTTGTTGGGGCTATTTTATCCATTCTCCTTTTTTCTGCATTTGAAAGTTTTACTCCGTCTATAGCTTTTCTACATTCTCTGCAACTTGGTCGTGTAGTTTTTATTCCTTTAGCATCGGTTTGATTTATTTCAAAATCATTGGTAGGTTTTAATATATGACAAATATTACATATTTTATTTTTATAACCTTTTCCTGTTTTATAAATATCAATAATTTCCAAATTTTCAATTTCGGTTCTTTTAAGTTCATTTTTACCAATAAATAAAACTATAGCGGAATTTCCATTGAGAGCTTTAATAACGCCTACAGAATTTTTAACAATATTATCTATATCTTTATTTGCTATGACAAAGTTATTTATATTCATTAAAATTAACCTTTATATTTTTTTAATCTATTTTTTGCTATTTCTATATATTCTTCGCTTATATCTACTCCAATAAAATTCCTGTTAGATAAAAAAGCCATTTTGCAAGTCGTTCCCGAACCGCACATTGGGTCAAATACTATATCTCCTTCATTACTCCAAGATAAAATATGGTCAAGGGCGAGTTGTTCTGGGTAAACCGCTGGATGTTGAAACGCTTCCTTATCGTTGGTAGTTCCGCCTAAACCTACGGCATAATACCAAATATTGCTTTTTGTTTTTTCTTTTTTTAATTCTTTTAAAACTTTATTATTTTTAGCGTCAGAACCTTTATTAGCTACAAGCATTTCCATTCCATTTCTTACCGTAGGCTCTTTAATCGGGTTAAAAGTTTTAAGCTTACCTTTAGTAAAAACAAACATATATTCATAACTATTGGTATAAGCGTTTGAGCGCATAAACGGAGTATTTTTCTTTGCGTATATCATAACATCATGAACATTAAAGCCTATTTTTTGAAAGTATAAAGCTTGTTTAAAACTTGTTAAACTTTTATTGCCATTTTTAATTTTATCTCCGACAACCCAAACTACAACACCGCCTTTTTTTGTAATCCTGTAAAGTTCTATCGCTATTTCTTTAAAATTAAAAATAAACCCGTTATAAATTCTTAAATTATCATAAGGAGGAGAAGTAAGCGTTAAATCTATGCTATCGTCCATTATGTTATTTTTCATAAAATTAACGCATTCATCCACATAAAAATTATTTAATATTAATGGTATATTTAGATTAACATCATATTTAATTTGAGCTTGCATAAATATTTTTATTCCTAATTTAATTATAGATAATAATACACCTTAATATTTATTGCAAGTTTAATTAATATATTTTTACAGAGAAAAATTATATTAGTTATGCCTTTTGAGTATAAACAGATATAAAATAAAAGTATTTGCTTCAAATTATTTAATATTTTAAAATTCAAACCATTGATTAATTAAATTAAAAAAAATTAAATTTTACTATTGACTCTGGAGTTAACTCTAATGTTATAATAATTAAAAAAATAATAAATTATTTTTAAAATTTTTAAGGAGAGAAAATGAATATATTAGTAGCTTATTTTAGCGCAAGCGGAATTACAAAAGAAGTTGCCGAAAATATCGCTGAAGTTTCGGGAGCGAAGTTATTTGAAATAATACCAAAAGTTCCTTACAGTAAAGCGGATTTAGATTGGACAAATAATAAAAGCCGTTCTACTATAGAATGCAAAGACAAAAACTCTCGTCCAGAGATTTCAAATAGCGTAGACATTTCGCCCTTTGACGCTATTATTGTAGGTTTTCCAATTTGGTGGTATAACGCCCCGAATATAATTTTTAGCTTTTTAGAAGCTTACGATTTTAGCGGTAAAATTATAGTTCCTTTTTGCACAAGCGGAGGAAGCGAACTTGAGCCTGCGCCTCGTTATATGCAAAAATGTTGTCCTAAAGCCATATTTAAAACAGGAAAACGATTTAATTTTGGAGCAAATCGATTAAGCATAAAAAGATGGCTTGAAAGTTTAGGATTAAACAAATAATTTTTTAATAAAGGAGGAAAAATAAAAAATAAAATTAAAATTTAAATTAAAAAAATTAAAAAACAAAAAAATTAAAAAAAAGGAGAAAATAAATGACAAAAAGAATTATAATATTTTTAACAAGTTTAATATTTTTTACGGGAGCTTTTCTAAACGCTCAAAATAGCAAAACGCTTATAGTTTATTTTTCTTGGAGCGGAAATACGAGAGTAGCCGCCGAAAATACTAAAAGATTAACGGGAGCGGATATATTTGAGATAACGGTTAAAAATCCTTATCCAACAGATTATAGTCAATGCGTTAATCAAGCGAGAGAGGAGCAGAGAACCGATTTTCTTCCCGAGCTAAACGGAAATGTAAATAATTTATCTCAATACGATACGATTATTGTTGCTTTTCCAAATTGGTGGGGAACTTATCCTCAAGCCGTGAAAAAATTTTTAATCGACAATAGGGATATTTCTTCTAAAAAAATCGCTCTTCTATGCACGCATGCAGGCTCAAGACTTGGAAGAAGCGTCAACGATTTAAAAGCTTTATACCCAAACGCGAATATACTTGAAAGTTTGGCTATAAGCGGAAGTTCGGTTAGAAACTCTGAAAACGATATAAGAAATTGGCTTAAAAAAATAGGGCTTCTGTAAATTTAATTTTTATTAGGGCTTGATAAAATGTAAAATTTTATCAGCCTTAATAAAAATATTTAGGTAAAGAAAAAATGAAAAAGATAATAAAAATTTTTGTGGATATAATTATGACTATATTATTATTTTTACTTACCGCATATCATTGGACGGGAGATACGATTCATGAATATTTGGGTTTTTCCCTATTCTTTTTCTTTATACTTCATCATATACTAAATTTTAATTGGTATAAAAGTTTATTTAAAGGAAAATATAGCTTTAATAGAATATTAAATACTTTTATTAATACTATGCTTATAATTTGCATGCTCGGTTTAATGATAAGCGGAATAATGTTTTCCCGTAAAGTTTTATTCTTTCTTAATTTGGATGGCGGCGGAATGTTTAATCGTAAACTTCATATGCTTTCGGCTTCTTGGATTTTCGTTTTTATTTCGGCTCATATTGGAATGCATTGGGGAATGTTTATTGGTATGATGAAATTAAAAAAAATTAAAGCTATTATTTTGAGAATATTGATAAATATTTTAGGAATATCGATTGCAATTTATGGAATATATTCTTTTATAAAACGAAGATTATACGAGAAAATGTTTCTTCTTATAGATTACGCTTTTTTTGATTATGACGAACCGATTATATTTTTCTTTTTAGATTATTTGGCAATTATGGGATTATTTATTTTTATAACTTATTATTTTTCTAATTATTCTAGTAAAGGATTTAGTTTAAATAAGTAGTTTGTTATTAATATTGATTTTGTAGTTGATTACAATATTATAATAATTTTATTAATTATTTTTTTCAAATTTATTATAAAGTTTATCCAAAAATATTTTGCTTGCGGGAGAAAATACTTGATTCTTTTTCCATACTATATTTAATCCAGATTCTAATTTAGGTTTTAACGGAACAAAACAAAGAGAGCTATTGCTTGTGTTAATTAATTTATCAAAACCTATAACATATCCTAATCCAGCTTTAACCATAACCGAAGCGTTATATATAAGATTATAGGTAGCTACTATGTTAAGTTTATTAAAATCGTTTTTAAACCATTCTAAAAAATTATTATTTGCAAATAGATTTAACATTAACTGTTTTGAACATATAAGAGGTAAATTCAGCAAATCTTTTCTAGTTATAAATTGCTTCTTTGAAAGTTTTGAATTTTTTCTCATTAAAATTCCCCATGTATCTTTTACAGGCATTTTAATATATTCGTATTTTGATAAATCGGACGGCTCTGTTAATATTCCAAAATCTAATAGTCCTTTATCAAGTTTTTCCGTTATGTCTTCATAATTTCCGCTTTGAATATGATATATTATATTAGGATAATATTCTTGTATATCTTTCATTATTTCGGCTATTAATTCTATAGCGTAAGTTTCGCCTCCGCCAATATAAATATCTCCTGCAATTATTTTTTCGTTTGATTTAAAATCGTTTCTCGTTTTATCTATCAAATCCATTATCTCTTCGGCTCTCTTTTTTAAAAGAAATCCTTCGGGAGTCAATTCAATATTATGTCTACTTCTTATAAAAAGTTTCTTTCCTATATCTCTTTCAAGTTTAATTATCTGCCTTGAAAGATTCGGCTGCGTAAGATTAAGATAATTTGCAGCTTTAGTTATATTGCCTTCTCTAGCCATAGTTAAAAAATATTTTAAAGCTTTTATTTCCATAATAGTATCCTTAAACTGCGTTCTTAATAAAAATATATTATATTATTTTAAAATACTTTTAAAGCATAGATAAGCATAAACCAAAAGTATTTGACACTTTATTTATAATACGATTTAATAAATAAAAAATTAACTAAAAGGAGAAATGACAATGAAGTCAAAAAAACAAAAGCTTATTTTTATTATTACAGTTTTAGCGTTAATTTGTTGTAATAATAAAACCAAACAACAAATTAATGCAAATCAAAACAATCAAAATAAAGCGGAGGAAGATATGGGATACATTTCAAAATTAAATGAAAATGTTAAAAGGGAAAAAGTAAAATATAAAAATCGCTATGGCTTGGATATAGTGGCGGATTTATATTACGAAAAGGATATTAATAAAACAAAAAAATATCCTGCTATTATAGTTGGCGCTCCATACGGCGGAGTTAAAGAACAAGGACCATGCATATATGGAAACGAACTTGCTTTAAGAGGATTTATAGTTTTGGCTTTCGACCAATCATTTATGGGAGAATCTGGAGGATTTCCTCGCAATGTTTCGTCGCCCGATATATTTGTTGAAAATTTTAGCGCTTCTGTAGATTATCTAGGTTTGCAAGAATTTGTTGACAGAGAAAAAATCGGAGTAATCGGTATTTGCGGTTCGGGAGGTTTCGCTATATCAGCGGCTCAATACGATACAAGAATTAAAGCCATAGCCACTACAAGCATGTATGATATAAGCGTATCTGCAAGAGGAGGTTTGAAAGGAGAAGCTTTGCAAAAAGAGAAAGAAAGATTATCTTTGCAAAGATGGACGGACGCTGAAAATGGATATCCAGAATATATTCCGTTTTTTCCAAAAGAGCCTTTAGATGAAGTTCCTGAAAATCTTGACGAATTGAATGCCGAATGGTTTCGATTTTATGCCTTAAAAAGAGGACATCATACAAACGCTTTGGGAGGATTTACAAGCACAAGTCTTTTAAATATGATGAATTTTAAACTTTTAGATTTTATTAAAGAAGTCTCTCCTCGTCCTATTCTTTTCGTAGTTGGAGACAGAGCGCATTCTCGTTTCTTTAGCGAAGACGCCTATAAAGTTGCCGCAGAACCTAAAGAAATATATATTGTAGAAGATGCGGAACATATAGACCTTTACGATAGAATTGATAGAATTCCTTTTGACAAATTAGAAAACTTTTTTAAAACAAATCTAAAATAAATTATAATGTTAAAGAGTTTATATGGTTTTAAAATTCTATAAACTCTTTAATAAAAAATTATATAAAGAAAAAATAGGAGATATAAAATGAATATGGACGATTTTATAAAATATTGTAAAGAAGGAAACTATATTAGAGGAGACGATAAAGAAAAAGCTCCTTTAATGTATGAATGTTCGCAACATGCTATAAGAATAACGACAATTTTAAATAATTCTTATCATACTCCCGAAGAAGTAAGAAAATTATTTGAAGAACTTACGGGATGCAAAATAGACGAAAGTTTTACATGTTTTCCGCCTTTCTATACCGATTTTGGAAAAAATATAACTATTGGAAAAAATGTATTTTTTAATGTTAATTGCTGTTTTCAAGATAGAGGAGGAATTATTATAGGAGACGGAGTTTTTATAGGGCAAAATGTTATAATATCAACTTTAAATCATGGCTTCGATTTGGCTGATAGAAATACAACTTATCCGTCAAAAGTGATTATAGGAAATAATGTTTGGATAGGCTCTGGAGCGAATATTCTTCCAGGAGTAAGTATTGGCGATAATTCTATAATAGGAGCGGGTTCGGTTGTAATAAAAGATATTCCTGCAAATTCCGTAGCCGTTGGAATTCCAGCAAAAGTTATAAAGAATTTAGACGATAAAAAATTGAAATAAAAAACGATTATATAAATTTGATTTGAAAGGAAAATAAAATTATGCAAAATAAAATATTAAATAATTATAGCATGCAGTTTATTTTAACTTTTATGTTATTTTTTATAAATTGTAATGCGTTTGGAGATAATATGCAAAATATTATAATAACGATTAAAAATAAAAAATACGAAGCGATTTTATACGATAATTCAACTACAAAAGAATTAATAAAAAAATTTCCTATTACTATAACTATGAGCGATTTAAACGGAAATGAAAAATATTATAATTTTTCTAAAAGTTTTTCAACTTCAAGCGAAAATGTGGCAAACATAAATAAAGGCGATATAATGCTTTTTGGCGATAATTGTTTGGTAATATTTTATAAAAGTTTTTCGACTCGTTATAGATATACTAAATTAGGATATATTAAAAATTTGGAAGATTTGGAAAATTCTCTCGGCAAAGGAGATATTGAAATAACTTTTATTTTAAAATAAATTTAAAATAAAAATAATATTATAAAAATTAGAATTACATATTGACTCTGGAGTTAGCTCCAATGTTATAATAATTAGAAATTAATAAATTATTTTTAAGGAGAGAAAATGAATATAAATATATTAGTAACTTATTTTAGCGCAAGCGGAATTACAAATTTAAATCCTAAATATAAGGAGATATTAATATAACTTTTGAAATAGAATATTAAAAATACTTGACAATGAATTAAATACAATGATATAATAAATAAAAGCAATTTTAAAAATCAATAAATTAAAAAATTAAATTTAAAAAAAAGGAGAAAAATATGCTTGGAAATTTCACTTATTGTAATCCGACAAAATTATATTTCGGAAAAGAATCCATTAAAGGACTTAATAAAGAATTGCCAAAATATGGTAAAAATGTTTTGCTTGTTTATGGCGGAGGCTCAATTAAAAAGAGCGGAATTTATGACAAGATTGTCAAAATTCTTAAAGACAACGGAAAAGAGATTTTTGAAGACGCGGGAGTTATGCCAAATCCTACCGTAGAAAAACTTAACGAAGGAATTGACATAGCGAGAAAATCAAAAGCCGATTTTATTTTAGCGGTTGGCGGAGGTTCGGTTTGCGATTACGCTAAAGCCGTTTCGGTTTCGGTAAATTGCAAAGAAGACGCTTGGGAAAAATATTATATTCGTTTTGAAGATGTAGATAAAGAAACTAAAATTATTCCAATAGGTTGCGTCTTAACAATGGTTGGAACGGGAAGCGAAATGAACGGAGGCTCGGTTATAACAAATCATTCTCAAAAATTAAAAATCGGGCATGTTTTCGGAGAAAATGTATTTCCTAAATTTTCAATATTAAATCCCGAATATACTTTTACTTTGCCAAAATATCAAATGGTTTCGGGAATTTACGATATAATGTCTCATATTTTAGAGCAATATTTTTCGGGAACTGACGATAACACTTCCGATTATGTTATGGAAGGACTTTTAAAATCTCTTATCCATAGCGCCGAAATTGCAGTTGAAAATCCAAAAGATTATGAAGCAAGAAGCAATATTATGTGGACGGCGACTTGGGCTTTGAATACATTTGTCGCTAAAGGAAAAAGTCAAGATTGGGAAGTTCACATGCTCGGGCAAAGCGTTGGCGCTCATACTGACGCTACGCATGGAATGACGCTTGCCGCGGTTTCTATGCCTTATTATCGTTATATTCTTCCTTACGGGCTTGCAAAATTTAAAAGATATGCTATAAATGTATGGAATGTAAACGGAGAAAATAAATCCGATAAAGAAATTGCAGAAGAAGGTTTGGCTAAAATGGAAGCTTGGATGAAAAAAATCGGGCTTGTAATGAATATAACCGAACTTGGAGCAAAAGAAGAAATGCTTGACGGTATGGTTAAAAGTTCTTTAATTATGGAAGGCGGTTATAAAGTTCTTAATAAAGACGATATTAAAGCCATATTGAAAGCAAGTTTTTAAGAAGATATTATTAGTTTTTTCATGTTTAAATCCTAAATGATGTAAGGTTATCTTGTTATAAGCGAGGTAACCTTATATTTTTTTAGGCTTGCAAAATAAAATTGTCTCGCCGCCCCAAGGTGAAAAAGTTCTGATATAATATTCGTAATCTTTGTTAATAACATTTTTTATAAATATTGGAATATTATAAAAATCTTCCATAAAAAGTTTTCCGCCATGATAAATTGCAATCGCTAAAGAGGGCTTGAATTTTTTTATTGTTTTTATAGCGCCTTCTAATATATTTTTTTCAGCTCCTTCGACATCCATTTTTATATAATCTATTTTTTCAATATTATTTTCTTCGACAAATTTATCTATCGTAATTGCATTTTTCTTTATAGTCGGAGTATTTTCTATCATTGAAATAAAATCAATTTCTTTTTCGGCATTTGAAAGTAAAATATTTTTTGTAATCACATTATTTAATTTATATTTTTCTTTAATTTTTTCTAATATTTGAAAAGCGTAATCGTCTGGCTCAAAGGCGTATATTCTTGCTTTATCAGAACATTTTTTTGAAAAGAAATAAGCCGTATCGCCTTTCCAAGCACCAATGTCGAATATTGTAGCGTCTTCTTTTACTTCAAAAATATTTTTAACATCGTATTGTTTTAATGAAATTATATGGAATAATGCAAAAGCTCCTACTTCTTTTGGCAAGAAAATTCTTTTTGTAATCAGAAAAAATATCATTTTTCTAATCCAAAAAATTGTTGAAATAGTTCCGTATTTTATACTAAAAAATAATTCTCTTTTAAAATTTTGATGAACATTCGGATAAAACGCTAACATATATCTGTATCTAACTATTTTTTCAAATAATTTTTTTGAATATTCTTCTTTAAGCATATCGTAAAATATATTAAAATTTTCTCCTTCAATTAAGGCTTTAATAAAATTATCTTCGCTTTCGATTTTTTCTATTTTATTTTTATCGAATTTTTTATTAATTAATTTTCTGCATTTATTTAATAATTCTTGCGATATAGTTTTTTTATTATCGATTTGCATAAATTTCTCCCGAATAAGAATAAATGTTT